>ERZ836441.6-NODE-6-length-222975-cov-10.848573_pt1 | contig 222975 bp, 188 predicted proteins | sample MGYA00519686_ERZ836441 | MGnify/ENA primary metagenome ERZ836441 (study PRJEB31850, sample SAMEA3708800) | human gut metagenome | biome: human gut; feature: human-associated habitat; material: faeces | place: China | collected 2014 ...
GTGAGAATGCCGGAATGAGTAGCGAGAATTATGTGAGAATCATAATGGCCGAAAGACTAAGGTTTTAGAAGGAAGGTTCGTCCGCTTCTAGTTAGCCGGGAGCTAAGGCGAGGCCGAGAGGCGTAGTCGATGCACATACGGTTGAGATTCCGTAGCTACCTTGCATTTAAGCGAAGGGACACATTTGAAGGGCATGACCCGGGCGTTGGTTGACCCGGGCGTAAGGGACCGAAAATAAGTAGGGAAGCATGCTTGGATGGTGGCGAGAAAAGCTTCGTGTATATAAGCAGGGTACCCGTACTGCAAACCGACACAGGTAGTCAGGAAGAGGATTCTAAGGCCATCGGGAGAAGCGTTGTTAAGGAACTCGGCAAATTGACCCCGTAACTTCGGAATAAGGGGTGCTCACGCGAGTGAGCCGCAGTGAATAGGTCCAGGCAACTGTTTATCAAAAACACAGCTCTCTGCTAAATCGTAAGATGACGTATAGGGGGTGACACCTGCCCGGTGCTGGAAGGTTAAGAGGAGGGGTGCAAGCTCCGAATTGAAGCCCCAGTAAACGGCGGCCGTAACTATAACGGTCCTAAGGTAGCGAAATTCCTTGTCGGGTAAGTTCCGACCCGCACGAATGGTGTAATGATCTGGACACTGTCTCAACAACGCACCCGGCGAAATTGTAGTACCGGTGAAGATGCCGGTTACCCGCGGCAAGACGGAAAGACCCCATGGAGCTTCACTGTAGCCTGATATTGGGTCTCGGTATTTTATGTACAGGATAGGCGGGAGACTTGGAAACCAGCACGCCAGTGTTGGCGGAGTCACCCTTGGGATACCGCTCTTAAAGTATTGAGATTCTAACCTGCAGCCATGAATCTGGCTGGGGGACATTGTCAGGTGGGCAGTTTGACTGGGGCGGTCGCCTCCAAAAGAGTAACGGAGGCGTTCAAAGGTTCACTCAGCATGGACGGAAACCATGCCTTAGAGTGCAAACGCATAAGTGAGCCTAACTGCGAGACTGACGGGTCGAGCAGTAACGAAAGTTGGAGTTAGTGATCCGGCGGTATGTGAGTGGAAATGCCGTCGCTCAACGGATAAAAGCTACCCTGGGGATAACAGGCTGATCTCCCCCAAGAGTCCACATCGACGGGGAGGTTTGGCACCTCGATGTCGGCTCATCACATCCTGGGGCTGAATTCGGTCCCAAGGGTTCGGCTGTTCGCCGATTAAAGTGGTACGCGAGCTGGGTTCAGAACGTCGTGAGACAGTTCGGTCCCTATCTGTCGTGGGCGTAGGATATTTGAAGGGCGCTGTTCCTAGTACGAGAGGACCGGAATGGACGCACCGCTGGTGTATCGGTTGTCATGCCAATGGCACGGCCGAGCAGCTATGTGCGGATGGGATAAACGCTGAAAGCATCTAAGCGTGAAGCCCTCCCTAAGATAAGATATCCCACTGTTTACAGTTAAGACCCCTTATGGACTATGAGGTTGATAGGCTGCGTGTGTAAGTATGGTGACATATTTAGCTAGGCAGTACTAATAGGTCGAGGGCTTGACCTTAACAAGTTAGATTATGTGTCAGGCAATTGTTAGAGTTCCACTGCGCTTTATCTGTATTTAGTTTTCAGGGTATATGCCTTGAATGATGTGAGCTATGCACCATTAGCTCAGTTGGCTAGAGCACCTGACTCTTAATCAGGGTGTCCAGGGTTCGAGTCCCTGATGGTGTACCATCAGTGGCCCGTTGGTCAAGCGGTTAAGACATCGCCCTCTCACGGCGAAAACAGGAGTTCGATTCTCCTACGGGTCACCATTTTGACCTTAGGTATTGCCAACAGGTCATTTCTTCAAATACTGTGACTTTTTCATCACAGTCAGTCGGTGCTTATTACGATGAGGGTCCACCCGTTCCCATCCCGAACACGGTAGTTAAGCTCATTCGTGCCGAAGATACTTGGCGGGCGACTGCCTGGAAAAATAGGTCTGTGCCGACATAAGCCTCTCACAAAAGTGAGAGGCTTTTTCTTATATATTTACTTTTGCGTGGCCGGTGCCACGCTTTTTTTATCTCATCTGCTGTTTGTATATTGCGGTATATTTCTGTTTTCGCTATAATAATTGGTGGAGGGATCATTATGGCAAATGTGCACCAGCTTATAGATTGCTTTAACGATACAATGCACCGGATCCAAACGGACCCATTTCTACGCGCTGAAACAATGAAGTCCAAGGCTGATACGGTGGTGTATCCTGTATTTTGGGATAATAATCAGGCTGCTTATTTTGCCAAATGGCTTTACTTTGATTCGTGTGATGTGGAAGTGGTGGCGGATACCACCTTTTCTGCGGCACGCAAGTATCTACGCAATGGAAATGAGCAGAAGCGAGTTGCGGTGCTGAACTTTGCCAATCCCCATTACGCCGGTGGTGGCGTAGAGCATGGCGCTATGGCTCAAGAGGAATGTTTGTGCCGTAGTAGTAATTTGTATCCCTGCCTTTTTGCACCCTGTGCCCAGGCGGAGTATTATCAATTTCATCGCAATCGGGCGGATCATCTGTTTACGGACCGTGTGGTCTATACGCCGGACGTAGTGGTTTTCAAAGACGATCAGCCGGTGCCGCAGTTATTGCCCAGGGAGCAATGGTTCCGGGTGGATGTGCTTACTTGCGCTGCACCATATCTTGGTGAACCGGTGCATATTTCGCCGAGCGACTTGAAAGACTTATTCAAGTCACGAATCCGGGAAATATGCCGTGTGGCCATGGAACATCAAGTTACCACGGTTGTATTAGGCGCCTTCGGCTGCGGTGCTTTTCGCAATCCGCCGGAATTGGTGGCCCGGGCTTTTCATGAAGTGCTGCAAGAGGAGCTTTATAGACACAGTTTTTCTAAAGTCGTTTTTGCCATTAAAAGTAATGGAAGGTCCGACGATAATTATAATGTGTTTTCCAAGGTGCTTGGGCAGGAGCTAGGATAGAAGCCATATTAATAGGTGTTGGAAATGATTAAGAAAAAATACAGTCATCGCACTATACACGATGCGCAAATTCAAAAGCTATATCTGGCGGCAAAAGCCGTTGCTGTTCCCAAGGTGATCAGTGAACAAATGTGTTCCCGCGGTGTCGGCGCAGCTGTATGCACAAAGCAAGGTCGTATTTTCACAGGGGTGTGCGTGGACACCGATTGCTCACTGGGCATGTGTGCTGAACGAAATGCCTTGTCCACAATGATTTCCGCAGGTGAATTTGATATAGACACGGTGATTGCCGTGAACAAAAACGGAAAAGTTTTGCCGCCTTGCGGCGCTTGCCGAGAATTTATGGGGCAATTCAGTCATGCAAACGATATACAAGTGGTGGTGGATAACGACGGCACCGTTGTGCCCCTCATGGATTTAATGCCGTTTCCTTATTGATGGATTGAATCAAGCGGGACGAACACGAAAGTTTTGAGCAGCTGCTTTTTTGGAGATATTATGATACGAAATTGACGATCAGTGATTTTGAAAAAGTGGAACCGATGATGGCGGCGCTGCATAAAATTCATGTTGAAAACAGGAGCGATTTTTATTCTGAAAATGCGCATCCGATCACTAAAAAGGAATTCAAGGCGATGCTAAAAGACAAGAACCAAATTGCCCTGACATTTGCTGAAAACGGAGAAATTGCAGGTATAGCCCTTGCAACCATCAAAAACCGGACGGTCCGGTCTATCTATATTGACGCCATTTTTGTGCTCGAACCATTCCGTCGGCGGGGCATTGCCACAAGGTTATTCAGGCAAATCCAGGACACTGCAAGCGAGATCGGTGCTGAAAGAATGGATTTGATGGTATGGGCGTTTAATGCGCCGGCATTGGCGTTTATAAATCCTTGGGTATGAAGGAGCAAAGGATTGTATTGGAAAAACAGGTGAAATAATCGGACTGACGCGATTTGCGTCTTTTATATACGGAATGATAATAAAAAACACACCGGGCCACCCGGTGTGTTTTGTTTTTGTGGCTTTGGCGATGGGGAGGAATGAGTAAGAAGGGCGTTAAACCTTTTTAACGCCGGTTTCTGAAGTGATCTTTTGGGTAGACAGGGCGTTCTTTTTGGCATAATGCACGCCCTCAACATAATAATACCAACCGGGGTTGACCACCAACTTTTTGGAAAGGCTGTAGGTAGTGCCATCTCTATACAGGTCTTTGTAGGTTTTGTAGGGCGACCAGGTGTAGCTGGCGTTCAGTCTGCGCATAACCACTACCTTGGTAAAGCCGCACTTCTTTACACCGGACACACACTTGGTCAGCCCGCTGATGGTCATGGTGTTGCTGTTCATGGCGAACTTCAGCGTGGCAGATGTGATCAATCCGCTGGTGCGGGCGCCGGTTGCGGTGGCGCCGTAATCCTCAGCAGCGTCCAAGATCAACAAATCCTCTTGGGTAAAAATCACATCGTCCTCTGTGGGATCGGCTGCAATGTAGCCGCCCTCCGGTACGGTGTCTGTGTTGTCTGCGGCAAAGGCCGCGCTGGGCAACAGGCAAATGCTCGCCAGCAGAACGGCAATCACCGAATGGATCCATTTTTTCATTTTGGTACACCTCTTTCTTTTTTTGTGCCAAAGCGCACGGTGCAGGGGGTTGTCCCTACAACTGCATTATATCTTGCCGGTACCGTCGAAGTCTGTCGAAATATGCGCTAAATTGTGAAAAATTATCATCAAATGCAAAATGCGGAAGAATGCAGTGCTCACAGTAGGCAAAAGGGGTCAAAATATGGTACAATAAGACGAGACACTTTTTTTGCAAAAAAATATCAAAAGGGTGTAAGGTTTTGACCCGCCAAACGGACTACTAAGTGGAAGGCGGCTGAAAGGAGGTGGCACGATTTGGCAGGCAGTGAGAAAAAGAAAGCAGACGATTTGCTGCAAGAGGGGTACGCCAAGTATTACACGGCAATCTACCGCTATGCGCTCTCTCGATTGGGCGACCCGCACAAAAGTGAGGATGTGGCGCAAGAGGCCTTTGTGGTCTATTATAAGCGGTTGCGCACTGGCGAGATATTCACAGCGCCCCGGGCGTTTTTGTACCGCACGGCGGATCACCTGGTGCAAAAGCAGTTTGACCGGCAAAAGCGGGCGCAAAACTGTATCACTCTGGACGAGGTGATTGAAATTCCTGCCCAGCATGCGGATCCGGATGAGCGACTGACCTTTGAGGAGTATTCCCGCCAGATCAGTGCCGCTCTGTCAGACACGGACGCAGCCCTGTTCTCAATGCGTTACATAGAGGATCTAAAGATTGAAGACATTGCCGCGCGCATGAATATGAGTGTGCCGGCAGTGACCACGCGGCTCCATCGGCTGCGAAAAAAACTAAGGGAGATCTTAAACCAGCTGTTTTAACTCCCGGAAAGGACGCGTTATGGCGACACTGCATATTGACAAAATCATTGCAGAAAAAGTGAACCAGGACGATCTTATCCGTCTGTTAGAGACGATGATCGATGAAGAAATGCAGAGGCCGGAAGCGGAAATGAACTGCGACCTGATCGACCAGTGTGTGGACGCGCTGCTGGAAATGCGGCAGGATCGGGACCATTTGGCAGTGATGGTGCCGCTGATGCAGGATAAAGCGTTTTTACACTTGATTCAGCGCAAGGCCGGCAATACGGCTCGACTGAACGGTGCGGCGCGAGGTGCGCTGATCGCTGCGGCGATTCTAGCCTCCACCATCAGTGTAAACGCCATGGTAGACGCTGCGTTTGATTACAACATTTTAGAGCATATCGGTAAGGCGATTTCCGCTTCTGTGCTGGGGCCGGAAATCATTGGCGGCGAGGACGATATTGACCAGCCAACCACTGTGCCCGGCGCCACGGAAAAGAGCCAGTCCACGACGGTGCCGGAGCGTACCACCGCAAACGCAAACGGAGAAACCGCTACCCGTCAACCGGAGCAAACCACCACGGCGACTGCCGTCACGCAACCCACTACGACCACGCCCACCACCACGGAACGGGAGCAGGAGAGCACCACCAAGAAAGAACCGGCCACCAAGAAAGTGACCGGTGATAATGTGCACCACAAGCCCACCCAGCCGGATCGACCGGAGGAGACCACCAAGGCTGTGCGTGTGATTGGATTTAATGCCCAGTTGGGAGAAAGCTTTAAGAGCCACTACATTTACGGCGAACAGCTCAGCTACGACGGCCTGACCTTAACGGCAGACTGGAGCGACGGCACCACCAAACCGGTGGCATTGAAGCATTGTACTTACACCACCCAGGTGAATATGAACCGCACGGCAGATGTGACCCTAAATATTCTGTACAAGGGCTTTTTGGTAGAAATACCCATTACCGTGCGACCCACTGAGGAAACCAGAGAAAGTACCATTTGCCAAACGGATCGGTACGACTACCTGCTTTGCAAGGCGGGGGCGTACATCACCGCTTACCGTGGAACAGCAAAAGAGCTGATTTGCAATGTGGTAGATGGCAACCGTATTTTTGCCATTGCGGATGAGGTATTCCGAAAGCATACGGAATTAACTACCGTTGAGTTGCCCTATGTGACTTATGTCGGAGCAAAAGCCTTTGCCGGTTGTACGGCGTTGACACAAGCGGAGCTGCCGAAGCTGCAGCAGTTAGGAGAAGAAGCTTTTGCAGGTTGTAAAGCATTGGCAGAAGCGGAAACCGGAGACAGCTTAACCCACATCGGTCGTCGCGCTTTTGCCGAAACGGCGTTGCAACGTCTGCGCCTGGGCAAAGGTGTGACTGTCATCCCGGAGGGGCTTTGCAACGATTGCACGCATCTGGAGTCCGTGCGGTTGCAAGGTCAGGTGACAGAAATCGGCAGTTGGGCCTTTGAAGGCTGCGATCGTTTGAAAACCGTTACCGGAACTGAACATTTGCGCCGGGTTGGGGATTACGCGTTCTCGGATTGCCAAGCTGTTACTTTTGCATTTCCTGCACAACTGGAGGTTGCCGGAGAAAATGCCTTTTACTTCTGTCGGCAACTGCAAATCGGTGCCCTGCCGCAAAGCATAAAATCCATTGGCAAGCGTGCCTTTGCCTATTGTCCGGGCTTAACCGAAGTACGGCTGCCCGCAGGTATTGCCGTTGTACCGCAGGAGGCTTTTCGTGCAACCAATGCCAAGACCATTGTGTTGCCGGAGGGCGTGGAGCGGATCGAAGCCCGTGCCTTTGAAAGCTGCAAGGCCACAGCCATCACTGTGCCCGGCACGGTCAAGTATATCGGCAAGCAGGCGCTGTACAGCGTGCTGCTGCGTGATGTGCGCTTTAACTGCTTGTCCCCGGTGATGGAGGACCAGGCGTTGTACAGCTCTAATCGGCTGGTGGTGCAGTGCTATCTGGGCACTACCCCGTACCAGTACGCCAAGGCCAATCAGATCAAGGTGGAATTGAAACAGGATCTGCCGGAAGTGATTCCCGGTATAGACGATTAAGGAGGGGCAAAATGAACGCAAAACAAAAAATGAATTGGCGGAGATGGACGGCATTGCTTTTGTGTCTGTTGTTGACGCTGTCCGCCTTGCCCCTGCAAGCCTTGGCTGCAGAGGCGCAGACGGATGTTGTTACCTGTACCGACCCTACAAATGCAGATGTTGCGATTACCTATGATTACGATACCCAGACCTTAACGGTCAGCGGCTCCGGTCGGTTTTCCGGTCAGGTATTGGGTGCGGATGGGTCAACGGCAGTGAACATGCTGGACGCATTCAGCGTATCTCAGTTGGTCGTAGAAGAAGGCATTACTGCCATCGGTCCGGAAGGTGCTACCGTATATTCGATTGCCGACAGCGAAACGAATACCATCTATTTGCCGGACAGCTTGACTGCAGAAAACTTTAGCTGCAAAGGCGCCAGTAATCTGTGTGAAATTCGCCTGCCTGCCGGTATGCATACCTTGCGAGACGGGATGTTTGACGGTTGCACTTGGCTGGAAACGCTGAATATGCCGCAAGGCGTAACAGAAATCGGCAAGCGGACCTTTGGCGGTTGTAAGTCATTAGATGTAGAACTGCCGCCGCAGCTGGAAAGAATCGGAGACAAGGCTTTTTATCGCTCCGGTATCAAGAATGCAATCCTTCCGGATACGGTACGTTCCATTGGAAGCGGTGCTTTTGAGCAGACCCGTTCCATGGTCAGCGCCATGCTGCCGACGACCATAACGGCTGTGCCGGAGCGTATGTTCTATGCCAGCTATGTGGAGCGGGTCAGTCTGCCTGTCGGCTTGCAATCCATTGGCAAAGCTGCATTTTTTAACTGCATGCATTTAACGGATTTACAGCTGCCGGAGGGTTTGATTACTATTGAAGGTTCGGCATTTAGCGGCTGTACGGTGCTGAAGGAGCTAACGCTGCCCGGCTCATTAAAGCATGTGGGTGAAAAGGTGTTTGGCGGCAGCAATATTGAAATTGTCCATGTAGAAGAAGGAATCACCGAATTGGCACCGGTGATGTTTGCAGATTGTCCGCTGACGCAGGTGGACTTGCCGAATACATTGACCACCATTCAGGACGCTGCTTTTTATAACTGTACAAAGCTGAAGGAAATCACGCTGCCAAATAGCGTAACCCAACTGGGTGAGGGCGTATTTCAGGACTGTTCGTCTTTGTCGCAGGTGCGGCTGTCTGAAAATTTGAAAACGCTGCCCGCCGCTACTTTCGATGGTTGTATGGCGCTGACGGAGTTCGATTTTGCCGGCATTACGGAAATCGGATCGGAGGCATTTCAAAATACCGGTATTCAAATACTGGATTTGCCCACTACGGTAAAAACGCTGGGCGAAAGCGCATTTGCACACAGTGCATTGCAAGAAATTTGGAGTCTGGGCGCAGTGGAAACCCTGCCCACCGATGTGTTTGCTTACACGCAGATCCAGACATTTGATATTCCCCAGGGGCTATACATTGCCCCCGGCGCCTTTGAATACTCTGCCCTGCAAAAGGTAGCTACCGGTATAGATGTTATGGAAATCAACGACGGTGCATTCCGCAATTGCCGCATGCTGACCTCGGTGGAGCTGAATGAGGACGTTACCCGCATTGGGGACAACGCCTTTCGTGCCTGCACGGCGCTGACTTCCATTGATTTCCCGGAGTCGCTGGTGAGCATTGGCGACTATGCCTTTTATACCAGTGGGCTGACTTCGCTGGTGGTACCCAACACGGTGCAGCAGATGGGCCGTATGGCTTTTGCAGGCAGCGCGCTCACAGAGGTATCTGTGGTCAGCGGCGTCAAAACCTTGGGCGATTACGCCTTTGCCGGGTGCCATGCCACTTTCCGTTTGCCTATGAGCCTGACGGAGATGGGCAAGTATCCCTTGGGCTTTACCGCCTCGGAGAGCGACGGCAATGTGACCGTGTTCAAAATGGAGGATGTGACTGTCATTGCGCCGGCGGCCAGCGAGTCCATTCGCTATGCCAAGGAAAACGACCTGAAGTATAAAATGACCGGCCCGGAGGACACGGACTTTAACGAGGAAAATTACCTGTATGGTACTGTGGGCGACGGCGACTGGTACTTTGACAAGCGCACCGGCGCACTGTCTACTAACGCCACCAATGTGGGGACGAAGCAGGGCTTTTATTTTACAAACGGCCAACTTTGGAAATATAAGCAGGCGGGGGTGCGCTCTGTACACCTGCTAAATGGCGTGAAGAACCTGGGCGAGATCTTTGCCGGAATCACCACCTTGGAGCAGGTAACGGCAACGGAGACCTTGACCAACATCAATTCCGGTGCCTTTGCAGGCTGCACCGGGCTGAAAAGCGTCAGCCTGCCGGCAGTGACCAAGATCGGCGCCAACAGCTTTGCCGATTGTACGGCACTGCAAACGGTGGACCTGCCCCTGGCTGCCACCATTAGCGACCATGCGTTCCAAAACTGCACAGCCTTGCAGTTCCTGACACTGCCGGCGGTAACCAAGATCACTTCCACCGCCTTTGCCGGGTGCACCGGGCTGACCAATCTGACCCTGGGCAAAGGGGCGGCTGAAATCGACGATCGCGCCTTTACAGACTGTAAGGCGCTGACGAATTTAGATTTGGGCAGCACCGTGTCCATCGGCCGTGAGGCCTTTGCCGGTTGTACCGCTCTGGCAGCCATCAACCTGCCGGATCGGGTGACCCGACTGGGCGTGGGCGCATTCCGTAACTGTACCGGCGCTACCGGGATCGAGATCGGTAGCGGGCTGACGGAAGTACCGGCCTTTGCCTTTGCAGACTGTACCGGTGTCAAGGACATTGCCTTTGACGAAGGCGTGGTCGCCATCGGCCCCAATGCGTTCCAAAATGCGGTTTCCGTGGTGTTCCTGACTCTGCCCAATAGTGTAACCACCGTTAGCAGTCATGCCTTTGCCGGACTGCTGAATGTGGAAAAGATCACCCTGGGCAGCGGGCTAACCAAGGTGGAGAGCTACGCTTTTGACAACGCGGTGAACTGTTACCAACTGACTCTGGACAGTGCTGTGAACGCGCTGACCAACGCGGATATGGTGGCTTGCCACCTGGCCTATTACGGCGGCCAAAAGCCTATGATCCCCGGTGCAGGCATGGCCTACTCCGTGGAGGGCTACAACAGCTTCCGCCGCATTGGCGAGAATACCGCCGGCTTGGCTGTGGTAGTGGGCGACCATGCCACCGCCCTGAGTATGCATTTCTTGGCAGCCCAGACGGATAAGGTCAAGCGTGTGACCCTGGGCAAGCAGGTGCAGCGGATCGGCTATGAAATCAAAAAGGGCTACACCGCCGATTACACCAAGGCCTTTGCCGCCGAGTTTATCGGCAACGGGTACCTGGAGCAGGTGACCGTCAGCAGTGAGAACCCCTATTTGTACGCAGACGGCAGCGGGCTGTATTCTAAGGATAAATCCACGCTCTATGCCGCTGTAACCGGCAAGGGGGATTATACAGAAAACACCGCCTCCGCCATCGGCGACTGGGCGCTGTCTTGTAATGCAAAGTTAAAGAAGGTCACGCTGGGCAAGCGCGTGCGTACCGTTGGTACCAAAGCCTTTGCCTACGATCAGAAGCTGAAGTATGTGCAGCTGACCGACGGCTTGCAGCAGATCGGCGCCAGCGCCTTTACCGGCTGTACTGCGCTGAAAGTGCTGGAACTGCCGGATACAGTCACCACCTTGGGTGACCATGTGTTTGAGAACTGTACCGCCCTGGCGTCTGTATTGTTGTCCGGTGGACTGACGGCGCTGCCCACCTACGCATTTCGGAATTGTACTGCCCTGACAGGCGTGGTGGTGCCAAACAGCGTAGCTACCTTTAATCCGGGCGCATTTGCAGACTGCAAGGCGCTGACGGAGGTGTACATCGGCAGTCAGAGCACCCGGTATGTGCAGCTGGGCACCAACCGCACCCATGTGTTTGCCCGTTGCCCGGCACTGACCGTTTACACTATGGCCGGGTCGGACGCGGCCGTGTACGCCAAGACCCGGAACATTCCCACAAAGCTGTACACGGACGCAGACGCGTTTGCCGATCTGTGCGCCATGAAGCGGGATATTTATGCCGGTTATCTGGGCTTTTGCACGGACGGTCATGGCGATATTCAGTGGCTGACAGTGTACGCTGCGGACTGCACCCATGACGGTTACGCCATTGGTGTATGCGAGTATTGCTCTGCGATTTTGGAAGAGCGGCACACCACCGCCACCGGTCACAACTATGTGGTTAGCGAGACCCCGGCGGCAGACGGTCGGGATGGGGTGCGTATCACTACCTGCCAAAACTGCGGCGACAGCAGCTACACGGTGCTGCCCGGCAGCGGCACGGCGGTGGAGGAGACCCACACCGTGACCGGCACGGTGGTGCTGGCAGCGGATCGAGCGGCAACCAAGGGTACCCACGCCGCCATTGGCGCAGATATTCTGCTAAACGGCTACACCCTGGCGACCACGGACGAGAAGGGCAACTTCTCCCTGCAGCTGAAAAGCGGCACTTACGCGCTGACTGTGCGCTATGCTTACGGCTTTAGCCGCACCCTGTATGTGGTGGTCAGCGACCGGGATCTGCAATGCGGCAGTGTGCCGGTAATCGGCTGCGACTGGAACAAGGACGGCAAGATCGACGATCAGGACTACTATATGTTTAAGCTGATCTTTGGCACCCATCAGGGTCAGGCGGGGTATCTCAGCTATGTGGATATGAACCACGACGGTATGATCAACACCCGGGATATGGTCTTTGTGGAGCGGTGTATGGGGCTGCAAGCCGGCAGTTTTGCTTACACACCGCTGGTGATTCGGTAATCGGGGCTGCGGCCCGGATATACAAGTGGGGGCACCCACGGTCAAAATCAATATAAGCGGAAAGGCAGGACTTTAGGGTTCTGCTTTTCTGCTTTGCGGCAGCAAAAAAAGACAGCCGGTGCAGAGCACAAGGCTGTCTTTTTGTATGGACGATTCTGTTTATGCCAGATCTTCGGCAAATGCCACGGCTGTGTTCTCGTCACATTCCAAATACAGATCGTATTCGGTGTTACCGTCCCGATAGCGTAGGGTGCAGCTGTCGTCCCGGGCTAAAATCAGAATGTCCAGCCCGTTGGCGTGTACCAGTTTACCGCTGTCAATATCGGTCACCCGGTCTTTGCCCTCCCAGTCATTGGCGGTGGCGTACCGGGTCACCGTCAGATCGCCGGCAACGCCGTCAGCTTCAAACAGAACCTGGGCGGCGGTCATGACGCTGTCACTTTGAATGGTGCAGACAGACTGAATATTGCTTTGCGCCAACTGCCGGGGCAGGGTCACCGGGGAGATGCCCAGTTCCGCCAGTTGCTTGGCGACCGGACTTGTCGTCAGTGCATAACCGGCGGCGCTGGTGTCTGCCTCCGCCAGATTTGGGTCAATCTGCGCACTGCCGTTGATCTTGTGGGCAATCTCGGACGGAATGTTAAAGTTGAACAGATGGGCGGATACGCTCATGGCAGATACGGTGGCGGCGGCAATCAGGGCTGCTACAATCACAGCTTTCAGCCACTTGCGACGGGGCTGTACGGCGATTCTGCCGTCGGCGTGCATTTCCATTAAGTCAAAGCAAGTGTCGATATAATTCATATCGATCTGGCTGCTGTCTTTTTCCAGCTCCCGGTCGATCATCTGCCGCAGCTCCCGGTCGCTCAGATTGGGCAGTCCGTTATACAGTGCCCGCTTTACTTGTTTTTGTGTTGCAGTCATCGTGGTTTTCCTCTTTCATTTCGTTCTTTGATTTTATTTCAGCGATCGTATAGATCGCTTGATCTTTTCTTTCAATCGCACATGGCGTTTGCTGACAGCGTTCTCCGTCATGTTCAGTTCGGCTGCCACCTGCCACAGCGGCTTTCGTCGCACATAATGCTCATAGTAAATACGGCGATCAGTGTCGTTTAGTTTGGAAAGAACTGTAACGGCACGACGGCGGATCTCCTCATCCGTAGGGTCTGGATCTGTTTCCGAAGGGAATGTTTGTTGATAGATCCCGGCCTGCTCCATGGCGATCACTTTGTCGCTGCTGTTTTCAAATTGCATTTCCCGGCGCATTTTTTCCTCCCGGATCATTACCTGACCTTTGAGAATAGCGACTTTAAACAGCCAGGCTTCATAATTGTGAATGCAACGGCCGGCACGCAGCGCTTGCATCAGCTCCATGTATGCCTCTTGTACGCAGTCCTCCGCGTAGTCCGGCCAATCCCGGAAGTACAACCGACATCGCCAATACAATTTGTCTCGATAGCGCTGGCAGTCCTCCACCGTCTTTTGAACGGTGACTTCTGCCGGCGGCGCGTTTGGTGTTTGTTCTATCATAATGCCTCATATGGAAAAAATAAAAAAATCATCTGTATACGAGAAAAATATGCCATAAACAGTTCATTTTGTCAACACTTTGTCGGTAAAGTTTTGCGGTTAATGAACACTTACCCGCTTTAAAAAATTTTTTTAAAAAATTTTTGATTTTTTTTGGCGTATTTTGGCAAAAAGGCACACTATATAATAGAGGGTCTTTTTTTCCTCGTTCAAAGAAAAGATGGAAGATTGGAATTAGGGTTGATGCCAGCCGAGTGGGGGTCGCCCCCACAACACCGTGCCCCGGCGCAAGAATTCTTGTGCCGGGGCATTTCCTTTTGTTCATTCAGTTTTGATATAAAATATCCTGCTCTTGCTGCAGGGGATAGGTTTGCAGCGTGGTGCTGTCCGCCTCTGCTCCGGACAGGCGCACGGCACAGATCCGGTGATTGTCATAGGTGGTGTAGTAATAAGTGCCGGTGTCTGCGCTGCAACAGCTGGTGTATAGGGTGATCTCGTACTTGCCCTCTGCCACCTGACAGCAGCCCCGCTGTTGTTCCACACTGCCCAAAATATGCAGCAGCTGACTGACGGCGGCAGTTTCCGAGCTGGCGGATTTGGCGTTTGCCCTGGTAAACGCCGCTTTCACAAAGCGAGAGGGGGAGGACAGATCACCGGGCAGCCCGTAGGCACCCATGCCGCGGCTGAACAGTGGTAACTCTGCTCCAGGTACGGCGTTGTTCTCAGGCTGGCGGGGCGACAGTCCTTGGTACAGGCTCAGATGGCGCATTTGCTCCGGGAACGGTGGATTGTTGGTGAGTACGCCGACCGGATTGTCGTACAGGTGCAGTCCGTCGGCCATAGACTCTACGACCACTGCGCCGGTACGATCCGCGATTAGCCAGTGCAGCTGGGCGCGAGGCATTGCGGTGTTAAAGAGCGTATCGGTGAGCTGTAGGTTTTGCAGCTTTTCTTTGACCTCTGTCAGGTTGGCACATTGACCCAGTAGCCAAGGGATAAATTCAAATTGTGCTACATTTTCTTTGTCATGACCCGGTTCGGAATACGCAGCGTTGCCGACAAAATTCAGCCCCGCCATGCACAGGCCCTTTTCGTTCATCGCATCATAGTAAAGGGGATAGTCCTCTGCCACCAGCCCCATACCGATGATGGCGTAGTGGTGCGGCTGATCCTCCGTGTGGCGAAAGCGCAGGGCGTAGTTCCTGGGGGTGATCACGATTTGGTTGCCGTAAGAAACTTCATAATCCAGAGTGCGGCCAAAATAAAAACCGGCCGATTGATAGGTTGCTGCTGTGCACATAGGCGTGGCTCCTTTCTTTTTTACCATTATAGCATACCCGGTTTTTCATTGCAATTTTCAAATTGCACGCGGTGGCTTGACGGGATTGGCCATACATTATATAATAAAGGCCGATTTATCGGGAGGGATCTGTATGAAGTTGCGTGTGCCCGCTTTTTATCGGGATTTTGCGTGCATTGCCGGCGCTTGCCCGGACTCTTGCTGCCAAGGCTGGGAGGTGGATGCGGACCCTGCGTCCATGGCGTATTACCGCACCTTGCCGGAAAGTGAAATACGCCGGCGTATCTTTTCTGTTTTGGATCAAGATGAGTACGGCAATACTGTTTTTCGCCTGTCAGATCAAAAGCGCTGTCCCTTTTTGAACAGCGAGAACCTGTGCGATATGCATATTGCCATCGGCGGGGAGTATACGCCTTTTACCTGTCGTACCTTTCCTCGGTTTATCAATGATTTTGGCGCATTGCGGGAGATGGGACTGTCCTTTAGTTGCCCGGTGGCAGCTGAGATGATGTTTGATCCTAAGTATGATTTCTCTTTTACCGAGGAGATGAACGATCTGCCACCAACCCTCAATGACATTGACGCCCAGTTATACTTCACCCTGCTGACGGCACGCAAGACCGCTTATGCCCTGGTGCAGGACAGCACAAAGCCCCTTGCCCGGTGCCTGGCGGAATTATTGGATTTTGCAGAGGAGTTGCAAGGCCAAATCGGTGCGTTGCCCACAGCGACCGAGAAGATGGACTTCCGCTCTGTGTTCCAAAATCCGGAGTTGATCAATCCCCAGTGGCCGGAGAAGGTGGCAGCCGGTGATCTGACTGTCCCGGTGGGAGAGAGCCATTTCGGTCGGCAGATCGCCATGTATTTTCTGTTTCGCTACTTCCTGAATTTGGGACTGGAGGGTGATATGCTCTCCGCTGCCAAAATGGCGGTGGTGGGCGTGCTGGTGCCCGCTTATTTTGGTACAGACAGCTGGGTGATGCACCTGTGGAGCAAGGAGACCGAGCACAGCGATGTGAATATGGAGCGCTATCGCCGCCTGCTTCGCACCGCCGATTGCTTGTCCGTTCCAGCCCTGAAATCTCGGTTGGTATAGGCAAAAATAACTGCTATTTACAAAAAGAAAAGCGTTCCGTTGCGGAACGCTTTTTGTGTTGCCTGATTGCACTTGTGATGGGATGATTACAACTGCGCGGCGGCGTAGGCGGCGCCAAGGAGACCGGCGGTGCTGCCCAGCTTGGTGCGCACAATGTTCACCTTTTTGTAATTCTCCATCATATTTTTGTAGATCTTCCGGTCAATCAACTCAATAATATAGTCCTCGTTGATGACCCCACCGCCTAAGATTACCAAAGGCGGGTTGAAAATATAAATCAAATTGGTGAGTCCCAGGATCATCTCGTCAATCCATTGGTCCACTACCGCGCGCACAGCCGGGTCTTGCAAATTTTCTTTTTCAAAGATTGTAAAAGCGTCCAGCGGCTTGTTTGTGGCGGTACGCACCTTTTCAATCAGCGCCTTGGTGGAGGCGTATCGCTCGTAGCAGCCTTTTCCGCCGCAGGGGCAGTCCAAACCGCCGGCGTGCGTGATCATATGGCCGAACTCCGCTGCGCAGGAGGCACTGCCTTTATACAGCTGACCGTTGAGATACAGCGCACCGCCGATTCCGGTGCCGTACATCAGGCAGAGAAAGTCTTTTTGTCCCTGTCCGGCGCCAAAGTGCGCCTCGCCCAGAGCTGCCGCATTCACATCATTCTCCACATAGGTGGGCAGACCGGTGTCGTTCTCAATGCGCTTTTTGATCATCATACCGGTGTAGTAGGGAATATTTCCGGCGGAGTAGACCACAATGCCGTTTTGGCTGTCTACCTGCCCAACGGTGGACACCGCCACCCGGTCAATGTGCTGGTATGTACCGATAATCTCCAGCAGTCGCTCCATAATTTGTTGGCCGCCCTGTTGCGCCCGTGTGGGCACCGTGTGCACATCGCTGAGCCGGAATTGCTCGTCGCACAGTGCATAGCGAATGTTGGTCACGCCAATGTCAAAAGTGAGAATGTTCATAATCGTCCTCCAGTGATAAACGTTGCCTGCCGGTCTTGGTACCAGTGTATGCTCGTCCCGCAAAGGATAGAACAACCCATCGGCAAACAGGTTTCCCCTTGATTGTTATTATATCAGCAAAAAATTCAAATTTCAACACAATATGAATTGAAAAAAAGCCTTGTTTATGGTAATATCAAATCAGAACCACCAAATTGGAGGAATACCCATGAATGAAGAAAAAAAGCGCCCGGAGCAGGAAACAAAAGCACCGGCACAGATCAATATAACCCCCGGGGAGCCGACGGCCCCGGTAGTAGAGGAACCGATTCCGGCAGAAGAAAGCCCGGCGGCGGAAGCACCGCAGACGGAAAAGGCCGGGCAGACCGCACCGGTGCTGTGCAGCCCACTGATCGTGCACAAAGAGGGGGACGCCTCTTACCAGCCGGACGCAGTGGAGGACGGAATGACCGCCACCCATACGGAGGACGAGCTGGAGGCACCCACCATTGAGCGTCACCGGTTCCGTAAAAAGAAAAAGAACCACAAGGGCGCCTATGTGCTGATCCTGTTGCTGGTGGCGGCCGTGGCTGTGTGCGCTGCCTTGTACTTTACCGGTACATACGACTTTGGCTTAAAACCCAAGGAGACCACCACCCAGGCGGCAAAGACGGAGGACACCACCCAGGAAACCACCAATTACGACCATGTGATCACCGTAAAGGGAACGTATCTGTTTTACGAGGGCCAGGAGGTGGACGGCGTAGAGGGACTGATCGCGGCGATTAAATATGAGCCGGCAGGCAGCACCTTTACCGTGCAGGACGAGAACGCCAACAGCAACTTCTTAAATAATAATGTGCTGTCTACTCTGTCCTTGTATAAGATGAATTACAAGATTACCCACATTGTGTCCTCCGGTCTGACCTCTAAGAATGAGACCACCCGGCCGCAGACCGCCAAGCCGACCGCTGCGGCAACAAAGAGCAATGATCAATGATTTTTATCTGCGTGCGGCGGATTTGCCGGCGGATACCCGCAGCTTGGTCACCCAATGGATAGAGGCGCACCCGCGGCGGCTGCAATGGGCGGTGCGCCGTACCAGACAGTATTTTGGCTATTTGGATCACTGCAGCGATTTGACCCGCCTGGCGGTGGTGCTGGCTATGCTGCCGGATACCCACGAAAAATACAGGCAACTGGGCATTGAGGATACGGTGTTTGCAGATACCATGAGCGACATCGGCATTTGGTGCGCCAATTGCGGCGGTGGCGGCCTGCACAATGTGCACTGGATCAAAAATCATTTGGACGCCCGGCTGTTTCGTCTGGGGCGGCTGCAATTCCAGCTGTATCGGTTGCCGCCGGCGGCTGCATATCCCCGTACCGCGCCGCTGTCGGTAGGCGCGCCGGTGGTGTATATCCATATTCCCCAGGGCGCGCCCCTGGAGTCGGAAGCCTGTCGGTTGTCGATTGCCCGGGCACGGGCGTTTTTTGACCGGGTGTTCCCGGATTATGCCTATACCTGCTTTTTTAGCGAAAGCTGGCTGCTGTTTAGCGGCAACAAGGATTTTATGCGCCCGGGGTGCAATATTTTGCAGTTTGCGGCGCTGTTTCATCCGGTGTGCGACCTGCCTTTCTCGGCGCAGACCATGGAGCGGGTGTTTGGCGCCAAGCGTCGCCGCACAGAGGATTACCCGGCGGAGACGGACCTGCAACGGCGGTTGAAAGCCTATTTGCTTGCCGGTGGGCAGCCGGGTATGGGCGTAGGATATATTGAGCGATAACGGCCATGGAGGCAATTATGAAGTATTTTACAAAAGAATGGTACCGTGCCGCGCTGGCTGAGGAACAGCAGCGAGCAGCGGGCGGCAAGTTAAAATTCAATAAAAAGCCGGACAACGCCATGCGGGACTATCAGCGGGCGCTGTCTAAAATTCAAAGCAAGCTGCCGGCGTGCGTGTGCAAGACCTTCCACGGCAGCGTGATCACCGATGTGGCGGCGCACCAAGACCAGGTGGTGCTGTATTTTGACAACAGCGAGAGCTTTTCCGATGTGGAGAAGCTGGTGCTGTACGATGCAGATATTACTTGCAGCGAGGGTGACCCGGTGGGCAAGACCTGGCTTCATGAGGAAGTGAGCTTGGCGGACGGTGCCTTTTGCCTGGCGGCGCTGCTGGGGGACGAGCAGGGCGAACTGTACGAATTTGCCGTTCGCTTTACCCATGCGGAGTGCGTGGTCACGGACTATACGGACAGTACCGAGGCCGGTATGGCGGAGACTTTGGAGAGCATTACCGCTCTTTGCGCCGAGGAGGCGGGGCTGGATTATGACGCCCCCACGCCGGAGGCGCTGGAGAAATTCTTGCAGGGTATCGGCGGCTACAAGATCGCTGAGGAGAACCTGTACCGCTTTGAAGCGGGGGTGTTCAACCAGGCTTGCGAGGAGTTCTATGAACTGCTGTTTACCCGCCGGGTGTGTGCCCGCAGCGGCAACTGGGAGCTGACCATTTGCTTCTATTACCCGCCGGAGGCGCAGCTGGAGGAATACTCTGACCTGGTGTGTGCCGATGACCCAGATAGTTTTGTAAAAGAGGTGTTGGCGTCCGAAGCCCTGCAAACCGTGCTGACCCGGTACAAACCCATGCGCGTGCGTGTCCATGCCGAGCAGGTGTAAAAAGTTTACACGATTTATATATGTTGACACGCCCATTCTTCGGTGCTACAATAACCTTGAAGAAGAAGGGAAAGTGGATACATTTGAGGGAACCGACCTTTTCAGGTCGGTTTTTTGCTTTTTTAGGAGATGATGTGTGATGTAGAATTACCCGGATCCCGGCAAAGTTTGCACCTTGAAAACTAAATATGTACTCGGTCTGAATTTTTTATATTTATGTTTTTATGAGCGAACATGAATGAATATCGTTAAAGAGATATTATTAAAAAATAGTATTAAGAGGTAATTATGATGAAAAAATTAAAACTATGTTCGGAGGATAACACGAATATGAAAAAGTTTTTAATAAATTTTTTGTCTGTACTGATGGCATTAGCCGTTTTGATGACATCGACCGTTGTTGCCTTTGCAACTGACCCTGTTGCCATGAGTAATGGCACATGCACGGTTCAACTTTCAAAGACACGCTATGTTTACAATGGCAAAAGTCACAAACCGAGTGTTACAGTAAAGACAAAGGATGGACGAACACTGAAGAACGGAGTGGATTATTCACTTTCTTGTCCGGCTCGCACCTCTGTTGGCAAAACGACTGTTAGAGTCAATTTTAAGGGCGCGTATACCGGTTCTGCTTCCACATCTTACGCTGTGGTTCCGAAGGGCACAGCTGTTAAATCTGTGCAGTCTCAATTGCAGGGTTTCAAGGTGACATGGAAGAAGCAAACCAAGCAAACCACTGGCTACCAAGTTCAGTATGCCACCAATAAGCAGTTCAAGGGCGCTACTGTAAAAACGGTAAATGGTAATAAGAACACTTCCAAGACCATCACCGGCCTTGCGAATTATAAGACTTATTACGTGCGTGCCCGTGCTTTCAAGGAGGTAAAGTCTGGCAAGAAAAAGATTAAGATTTACTCCGGTTGGGCGCAGTACAAAACTGTAAAAACGAAGGGTGTCCCTGCGGTTAAGTTGAACTCTGCCAAGTCTGACTATTATGCTTTCAAGGTGAATTATAATCGTAATTCCAGTGTAACTGGATATAAGATTTGTTATGCTACAAATAGCAATTTCAAATCTTCTAAGACAATCACCAAGAAGAACACAAAGACTAAGGCGAAGACTTATTCTACTACTGTAAAGAACCTTTCCGGTGCCAAGAAGTACTATGTACGTGTTCGGACTTACAAGACCGTAAAAGTTGGCAAGAAAAAGGTGACTTATTATTCTAATTGGTCCACAGTAAAGGCTGTGACTACCAAGAAGGTAACGCCTGCTGCCGTTCCTACTGGTTTCAAGCTGTCCGCGCCTAAGTATAAGAAGCTGAAGGGTTCTTGGAACAAAGTTTCTGGTGCTTCTGGATATCAGTTGCAGTATAATCGTGATGATGGTTATACCGGCACTGCTAAACAAAAAGAGACCACATTGCGTTGTATGAATAACTTTGCAAAAAGTCCTGAGAAGAACAACGCATATGTCGGTATCGTCACAACATCCAACTTGTCCGCTGTAGTAGGCTCTTTAAAGGGTGGTAAAGAATATACTGCTCGTGTTCGTTCTTACAAAACCGTCAATGGAAAACGCGTATGTGCGAAACGTTCTGCTATAAATCACAATTGTGATGAAAATGCAGGGGATTGATTTTTTAATGTTGTTAATGGTTGGCTTTTTGTTATTCGATTTTTCAAGGGCTTTATTTTTTTTTACATGGATAGTACAATAATCAACTGCCAATATGTATAATGTCGCAACCTATATTGCAACATTGTATGTGGTCTGCAATGTGCTGGTTTTTGTTCTTCTCCTTGTGTATAAACTTTGAAAGATACCATTAAAAAAATCAACCCAACTGTTGTTGTGAGTCCGGAAATGAGAAGGTTATGGTCCTTCGAAACCGACCGCTAATACTGCTGATAGCGATTTGTTCTTGCAGAAACAAATGGTTATAAGCCAGCAAAAGTCGCATGAAATTTGCCGTCGCACAAAAGATGTGCGCGAAAGGCCCGTTGGGCTGCAAAGGATAGTGCGGGCGTCTATAAAATAGATATGGTTAGAATGTGCGCTGAGCGCACTGACGAATACTCGAATGTACGGGTCAATATTTCCGCCTGTAGAAATGCAGGAGCTGCTACGCAGCGTCAATCGGGGATGGGTAGCGATGTACACAGTGACAATCCTCGGTCAGCCAAATATGACCGTTCTTTTGAATGATTGACTGGCTCATAGAGTAGACCTAAGTCTATATGCAAAGATAATAACAACGGAACGTATAGAAAGGTATCCACTGAAATGTAAACCAACTGCTATGGGGATGTTCAGGAACCGTCGGGGAAACAAGTTCACCAAAACTTGAAGAAAGACGGTTTGGGATATATCTGAGTAGGGGCATGGTACCAATGAAGCGGTGATAATAAACCGTGGAGGGACGGCCCTAAGTCAAACAGATTCATTTTATCAAAAAAATATAAAACATAAATCTTGTTTCACTTGAATTACATGTTTGATGGAACGCCGTGTGCGGTGAAAGTCGCACGCACGGTGTGGGGCGGGGGAAAGCCTGGAGATGATATCAAAGGGCTACCTATCGTCATATTCAGCTTGGACCGATATTCAGATGGTGAAGGTCCTGGAAGACACTTCAGAGAGTCTGACGGCTGCTCAAAAGCAGTGGGTTGTTGATAATGTGCTTAAACCCACAAATGAAGTAGCAAAGAAATACGGTTACAAAAAGACTGTAACTGTACGTAAGATCGATGCCGGAACACATGAATATGATGTTGCTGTAAAGAATCATTCGTTTAGAACTCTTAGCAGTAATCCTAAGTCGAATTATTATTACAAAGACTTTAAAAATTCATGGTTTGAATACGCTGAAGATCACGAAAGCTTGATGGATCTCATGGTTACTGATTATGGTAGAACCAGAATTTCTTATTGCTGGATTGACCGTGGCGGTTATTCAGATTTGTGTCTCGTATTCGACTAATTTTATTTTTTTGTCTCTTTAATAGTTTTTTGACAGACCCTCCTCTTGGAGGGTCTTTTTTTGTTTTATGTAATTTACAGTATTAATAATTTTAGGTTAAAAGGCCAAAATACTATAAGGATTTTACAAGCGAAGTGTGGCGAATTGTAATTATTGTGCAATAAGGAAGGAGATATTGGTACATTTATTTGAAAATATCTTGTCATTTGCAAAAAACTTGCAAACAATCTTGATTTTTTTTTAAAAAGAACATATAATTATCAAGAAGGGAGGACTGTATATGTTATTGGAATTCAAGTGCAAGAATTTTAGGTCTTTCAAAGATGAGCTGTGCTTTTCCATGGAGCCGAATTCTCGTCAGAAGGGATTAGACTATAGTATTCAAACTACAGATATAGGTGGAGATCACTACAAATCATTATGTTCAGCAGTGATCTATGGGCCTAATGCGGCGGGAAAAACAAATATTATCTCCGCAATGGATACATTAAAAAAAATAATTCTTAGAGGCAATCTTGTTAACTCGTCGGAAATTACTCCAAACTATGCTTCTACTAATTTAGAGCTAATACCTAATTATCATATAGATGAACCTGTGTCTTTTAGTATTAAGTTTATTCATGATAAACTGTTATTCACTTATGATATTGTTTTGGATTTAGGTCGGTTTTTAAGTGAAAATTACGAGAGAAAAGTAGTGAGTGAAAGACTCAGAGTTAATAGTAAAGAGTTGTTCTCTAGAGAGAAAAATTATATACGCATGAGTAAAAGTGCATATGATTACGGAATTACAGTCGAACAAGTATTTGACAATGCCAAAATGCTGGCACAGTCAAGTTTAAAAAGTGATGAGTTGTTTTTGACTAATGGATTTAGAACAATATTTAGTAAAGATTTAGTTGCAATAATTACGAACTGGTTAAAGGACCATTTTGGAATTGTTGTAAGAGCTGATGTGATAAGAAATAATCCTTATGTTGAAGACGTTGGAAAGGATCAATTCTATTTCGAGGCTAATTTGGAAAATGCGTTAAATGAGTTTGGCGTATTTTCAAATAAAGTAGCTTACAAAGCTGCAAAAAACGGCAAGTCATCTTTATATTCGTTAATTGAGGAAAATAATGGTAATATGCAAACAGTTAAAGTATTGCCTGCAACGATGTTTGAGTCATATGGTACAATAAGATTTATCAATGAATTTCCTTTAATTGCCAATGCGTTAGCAAATGGGGGAACACTGGTCATTGATGAATTTGATGCTTCGATCCATCCTATTGCTTTGATGAGCATTATTAATGTATTTCACAATGATGAAATAAATACGAGGCATGCTCAGTTGATTTTTAATACTCATAATCCAATTTTTCTAGACCATACAATATTTAGAAGAGATGAGATAAAATTTGTAGAATATGATGCCGAAGAATCCACAAGTGTGTCGTATTCGCTTTCTGATTTTAATACTTCCGAAACAGCCGGTACAAGAAAAAATAGTGATTATATGAAAAATTATTTTATCAATCGCTATGGAGCCATAGCTAATGTTGACTTTTCTTCTGTATTTAAGAATCTAATGGACGAAACTTCAGAGGAGGATGTTGAGGATAATGGGTAAAAAAATCAACAAACAGTATTGGTTTTCGGTTGAGGGAAATACTGAAGAATGGTATCTTGATCATTTGCAACATCTCATCAATACATGCGGAGAGAGTAAGTATACAGTTAGCATAAACCACAAGAGATGTACAAGTCCTAAAAGTTATATAAAACAGGTCGTGCCTCGGACGGCTTCTGAAGTGATTCATTTGTGTGACATTGAAAGCACATGCGATGAGCATATGAAAAATTTTAGTAATGTATTGCAGGAATTGCAGTTTGCTCAAAAGGCAAGGGGAGTAAAATATAGTATTGGCTATACTAATTATACTTTCGAGCTTTGGATTATTCTACACAATAAGCTATTGACCACGCATTTATCAGACCGGAATGATTACTTAAAACACATTAACGCCGAGTATTCAAAGAAATTCTGCAATTTGAGTGAATATAAGGAAAAAAGAAATTTTCAAACAGTATTAGAATGTATCGACCTTGACTCTGTAAAAATCGCGATAGATAACGCAGAAAGAATAGAGGAGCTTAATGATAGAAATGGTGTAAATAGAAAAGATGAGTATGGAGTCAAGTATTATGTTGATAATCCTTCGCTTTCAATACATAAAGCGATAGACCAAATACTCAAAGACTGTAAATTGCGCTAGTCTCTTGGTTTGCGTATTTTTATAACAAGCGATGTTTGTAAACATTAAAAAATCAAATCGAAACCAGTCAAAACCAGAAGTAAAACAGTGTAAGCGATGACACTTGCACTGTTTTCTTGTTTGGATATCAGATGTCGGAACACATGAATATGATGTTGCGGTGAAAAATTACGCGTTTAGAACTCTTAGTAGTAATCCTAAGTCGAATTATTATTACAAAGACTTTAAAAATTCATGGTTTGAATACGCTGAAGATCACGAAAGCTTGATGGATCTCATGGTTACTGATTATGGTAGAACCAGAATTTCTTATTGCTGGATTGACCGTGGTGGTTATTCCGATTTGTGTCTAGTATTCGACTAATTTTAGTTTTTTGGTTTCTTTGATCATTTTTTTGATAGACCCTCCTTTTGGAGGGCCTTTTTGGAACAGGGGACGGTTCCTTGTTTTTCGAAATGACATATAATCGCAAAAATGCCCCGGAGAGTGTATGCTCTCCGGGGTCGTTTCGCATTTATGGTGTTGTTATTTGTTTGCTTTTGTGTCGGTGGATTTGGTGGCTTGCGATAAGCCAAAGGGTCGTGAGTATGACGGACAGCAGTGTTGTGACCAAAAATGCCACAAGGCCATATGTTTTTTGGCCGCAGAACACAAGGTAGTAAAACATCCAGCAATACAGGTGAATAAAATATATGCCGGTGCTGTATTTGCGCAGAATAAGATAGACTTTGCCATCCGGCAAGGGGATGGAAACGATCAGCCCAAAAAATCCGGTAACGGTGATGGGCAGCAACACTCTGTCCACGGCTTGCCCGGTAAAAAAGGACAGAACAAAGGGCACAACGAATAAAATTGCCGCCTGTGGCACACGCATACTTTTCCCGGATAAGCAGAGACCAATGGGTATGTACAGAAAGCCTTGTAACGGCTTACCTCTGCCTACAGTGGACTGGATCAGCGGCAGGAGTTTTTGCAGTCCCGGCGGCAGCATATTTGCATAGTCGCACAATGCGTTTAGTGCAAGGTAGCTGACAAACAGTACGCACCCGATGGCCAGTATGCGACCCGGCGACTGCTTACGCTTAACAAGAAAGGATATGAAAAGCAGCGCATAGAACGATGACAGCAAATACCACAGAATCCAGGAATTGTAATGTTCGCCGTTTAAGATCAAGCCCTTGGCATAGTGGAGCAGATTATAAGCGACGGATTTGCCGGCGTGCAGCCGCTCAACAATGGCCGGCGGTAGGTAGATCACGCTCCAAAGAAGATAAAGCTTCAGCATTTTCAATGCAGATGTTTTTATTTGCTTAGCTGCGTGATCGCCGGTTAGGTCTATATGTTTGCCGATCAAAAAGCCGGTGCAGATAAAGAAAAAGGGTACGGCCCAGCTGATTACCTGTTCAAACAGATCAAGACCAAATCCACCGGCGTAGCCATACAGCGGGTTAGTATGAATGGCTACCACGCAGACGGCCATAAACAGCTTTGCCACATCTATGGAATTGTAGTTTTTTGTATTCATCATATAATTGTAGAAATAAGTATGGTGATTGTTCTTGTGTAACTGTTTCCAGTATATCGGATATGGCGCGTGATTTCAAGAGGCAGCCATGATAAAACGGACGATCCTTTGCCTTTTGGCTGGGGACCGTCCGTTTTTGTTGCGTTTTATTCGTCCGTGTCAAAGCCGGCATCCCAAGGCCAGGGGTCTTGGAGCCAGGCGTCGCTGTTGGCGCCGTTCAGAACCAGGGGGCCAAAGCGCGCCTCGTACTCTTTGGCCAGAGTATCATATTTCTCTTTATAGGCGTTATAGAGCGCCGTGGCGTCCGGGCAGTTGGGGTGGGTGTCCAGGAATTCCCGCATCTCCCACATAGCGAACTGCATGGCGGACAGGCGACGCAGCAATTTATCTTTCTTCACTTGGCGCTCCCTCCTAAAAAGACTTTGTTCAAGGCGGGGAACAGCGTGCCGCATTGCAGCGCTTTGTCCTCATCGTAGGTGATCATATCCGTTTGCAGCGGCACATAGGCCATGGTCACGGCAGCGTCCTTTGGCAGCGGGGGTCGATTGTCACAGGCTTCCTTTACCGCAGACTCTTTTTTTAAGAAAGAGGGGTTAAAAAGCTCCTCGTATTTCTCCATAATGAACTCTCCTTTCTCACTATTCTATGCCGTTTTTTAGGCGGGTGTGCACAGTTGCGCCCACCGGTGGGTGGCATAGAATGATAGGGGAGTTTTTATTTTCTCTCCCTTTGATTAAATTCTTGCAGATCCGGCTATCCTATGCATGACGGGAGTGCGGCCGCACCCGGGTCTGAATTTGCATACGAGGGTGATCCAAGTGCTTGTAAAGCGCGGAGAAATTTATTACGCGGACTTAAGCCCGGTGGTGGGCTCAGAGCAGGGGGGCGTGCGCCCGGTGCTCATTGTACAAAATGATGTGGGCAACAAATACTCGCCCACGGTGATCGCTGCCGCCATTACCTCCCAGCACGACAAAAGCCGCCTGCCTACCCATATTGAGGTGAACGCCGGCAGCTGCGGGTTGGCACGGGACAGCGTGGTGCTGCTGGAGCAGGTGCGCACCATTGACAAACGCCGCCTAAAGGAGCGTATGGGCGCACTGGACGGTCAGGATATGGGCAAGGTGGACCACGCCATTTCCGTGTCCTTTGGATTGTAGCTTTTGCGCATCGGCTCTTTCTTTTTGCCGCTCTTTGTGTTATACTGGGAGCAGAAACGCAAAGGAGAACGGATATGCAAAAGATCGCCAAGTTTGAAAAAGTAAGTTTTGACCGGTTCCAAAAGGACTGGCTAAAGGCGTTCCCGGAGACGGAGGATGTGCAGGCTGTCTATGACAGTATCGTGCTGCCACAGCGCGCCACCGCCGGGTCTGCCGGGTATGATTTTTATGTGCCGGCTGCGGTAACCTTCCCGAAGGACGCCTCTGTGTTGGTGCCCACCGGCATTCGCGCTCGGATGGCGGAGGGCTGGGTGCTGGCGATCTTTCCCCGCTCCGGGCTGGGCTTTAAGCACCGGATCGGGCTGGATAATACCGTTGGCATTATTGACGCCGATTATTACGGCTCCTCCAACGAGGGTCACATTATGATCAAAATGAGCTGCACCGCTCACGATGCGGGTCACAGCGCCACGGTAGCCGCCGGCGACGGCTTTGCCCAGGGCATTTTTCTGCCTTTTGGGATTACCGAGGACGACGCCGCCGACGGGGTGCGGGACGGCGGATTTGGTTCCACCACAAAGAAATAAATCACGCACAAATGGCCGCGTGCCCACGCACGCGGCCTGTATTTTTGCAAAAGAAAAGGGCTTGAGATCATCAAATCTCAAGCCCTTTTTGTCTGCTTTCTATTAGCCCTGGTCAATGGGGTTGGCGTTGTCCTTTTTGGACTCGCGGCCGTATTTTTCCTCAAAGCCGGGATTGATGTAGTCCTCCACGATCTTGCCGTCACGGATACGCACTACCCGCTCCGCCTCCATGGCGATCTCATTATCATGGGTGATGACCACCACGGTGCGGCCCTCGTCCTTGAGTCGGTGGAGAATCGCCATAACCTCTTTGGTGGATTTGGTGTCCAGGTTGCCGGTGGGCTCATCGGCCAAAATGACCGGAGGTGCTGCGGCAATGGCACGAGCCACGGCCACGCGCTGCTGCTGCCCGCCGCTCATTTCCGCCGGCAGATGGTGCATACGCTTATCCAGTCCCACGCGAGCCAGCGCTTTCTCGGCGATCTCTCGCCGCTCCTGACGCCCCATACCTCTGTATACCAGCGGCAGCTCCACATTCTCCACAGCGGTCAGGGAGGAGATCAGGTTGAACCCCTGAAAGATAAAGCCGATCTGCTCATTGCGGATCACGCTCATCTGGTCATCGGTCAGATCCTCTACCAGGTTGCCGTTGATGTAATACTCTCCGCTGGTGGGTACATCCAACAGACCCAGCATATTCATCAAGGTGGACTTACCGGAGCCGGACTGGCCGATAATGGCCACGAATTCACCCTCGTCAATGGTCAGGCTTACGCCGTCCAGTGCGTTCACCTGGTTCTCGCCGGGGTTGTAGATTTTATAAACATCGCGTACATCAATCAAGTGCATGACGATACCTTCTTCAATTAAGATTTACAAATAGTATAATGCTATTTTACAGAAGCGAAAGACAAATGTCAAGGGTATAATCATGAAGTTTCTATGAATAATAGGGATGAGGTGATTTTTTGGGTATCAGTAAGAGTGATTACAGCAAGATGGCGGACAAGGCCAGCCCCAATTCTCCAAAGCTGTTGAACGCGGTGAAAGCGTTTTTGTTCGGCGGTGGTATTTGTCTGCTGGGGCAACTACTGAATACATTGTTTGAGAGCATAGGATTGGGGGAGCGGCAGGTGCGCCTGGCCACCCCGGCGGTGCTGATCGTTGCAACGGCGGTGCTTACCGGTATCGGTGTGTTTGACAAGATCGCCCGCCAGGCAGGTGCAGGCACCATTGTGCCCATTACCGGTTTTGCCAATGCTGTGGTGTCGCCGGCGCTGGAATTCCAGCACGAGGGCTTTGTACTGGGTACGGCGGCGCAAATGTTCTCCATTGCCGGACCGGTGCTGGTGTACGGTGTGACTACCTCCGTTCTGTACGGCTTGATCCTCTTTGTTTTTCATTTGTATTAAGGGGGCGGGATGATGATCTATCTCTATGCGTTTTTGATCGGCGGACTGATCTGTATGGCGGGGCAGCTGTTGATGGATCTGACCAAGCTGACACCTGCGCGGATTTTGGTACTGTTTGTGTGTCTGGGAGTGGTGCTGGGCGGTCTGGGTTGGTATCCTAAACTGGTGGATTTGGCAGGTGCCGGCGCTACGGTGCCGCTGACCGGCTTTGGCAATGCACTGGCTCAAGGGGTCAAGGAAGCGGTGCAAAAGGACGGTCTGCTGGGCGTGTTCACCGGCGGGTTTACCGCCTGCGCCGGTGGGGTGACCGTGGCGGTGCTCAGCGCACTGGTGGTAGCCTGGGTGGCAAGACCTAAGGATAAATAATTTGTCACTACGAGTTATTACAAGCGAAAAATTGCGAATATTTGTTGAAAGTGCACAATAAATGTTCGGAAACTCCTATTGAATGTGCAAGACTATTGTGCTATAATAATAAAAAACAGATAGGAGGTACATACTAATGGCTGCTATGACATACGAGTCTATTGTTGCGGCTGTGCGCAAAAAGCTCAGCAAGGCAGATGTTTCGTCCATTCCCGGCACTTTGGCATTCCAGGTCGATGTGGAAGGCAAAGCAGAGGGTATCTTTTACATAGAGATCAAGGACGGCCAGCTGCATGTGGAGCCTTATGATTACCATGATCGCAATGCACGGCTGATCATCAACGGCACCAACTTGATGAAGTTGGTGAACGGCAAGCTGGATCCGGTGCTGGCTTTCACCACCGGCAAGCTGAAAGTAGACGGCGACACCAACGCCGCTATGGAGCTGATTCGCTTCTTAAAGTAAGCGACTTTGACCGTTGTACGGACAAGCGCTGCACCTGTTTTCGTATTAAGCAGGGGCGGCGCTTTTTTCTTTCTTTTTGCGGGGGCAGGAGGTGCGGCTGGTTCTTTGTTTCCGTGATTTTGGTAAAAATCCCATATCTTTTTTTCTTTTTTCACAAAAGGTCTTGGAAACGACCGGCAAATATTGTATAATGTAACAGCGAATTCCATTCGGCATTATGTGAAGGGAGATTTAGAATGAAACACGCTGACATTGTGAACAAGATGAGCCTGGAGCAAAAGGCAGCTTTTGTTTCCGGTTTTGACTACTGGCACCTGGAGGAGGCCCCGGAGCTGGGTCTGCCCAAGATCATGGTAACGGACGGCCCTCACGGCCTGCGTAAGCAGAACCCGAACGGCGACTCCGTGGGTCTGGGTAACTCTTATCCGGCTACCTGCTTCCCTACCGCAGCTACTTCCAGTTGCTCTTGGGACGAGGAGCTCCTGCGCAAAGAGGGCGAGGCGCTGGGTGAGGAGTGCTTGCAGGAAGAAGTTTCTGTAATTCTTGGCCCCGGTACCAACATTAAGCGCGCGCCGGTTTGCGGCCGTAACTTTGAGTATTTCTCTGAGGACCCGTACCTGGCCGGTAAGTGCTCTGCCAACATCATCAACGGCGTACAGTCCAAGGGCATCGGTACTTCTTTGAAGCACTTTGCCTGCAACTCGCAGGAGGCATACCGTATGGTCATCAACGAGGTGATCGACGAGCGTGCTATGCGCGAGATCTATCTGACCGCCTTTGAGATCGCCATTAAAGAGGCACAGCCTTGGACGGTGATGAACTCTTATAACCGTATTAACGGCGTTTATGCTTCTCAAAACGGCTGGCTGCAACAGCAGGTGGCTCGCGGCGAGTGGGGCTTCCAGGGTCTGTTCGTGACTGACTGGGGCTCTTCCGTAGACCGTATTCCCGGCTTGGAGAACGGCACCGATCTGGAAATGCCGTCCTCCGGTGACCTGAACACCCAGCGGATCATTGCCGCTGTCAAAGAGGGTAAGCTGGACGAGAATGTGCTCAATGAGCGGGTAGACAATGTGGTCAACCTGATCCTGAAAGCCAAGAAGACCCTGGACGAGGGCAAAAAGACTTATGATGTGGACGCACACCACGACCTGGCTTGCCAGGTGGCCGAGGGTTCCATTCAGCTGCTGAAGAACGACGATGGCCTGCTGCCGTTGAAGAAAGGGCAGAAAGTGGCCATCATCGGCGAGATGGCTAAGGCTCCCCGTTACCAGGGCGCCGGCTCTTCCGTGATCAACCCCACCAAGATGGAAAATGCCTATGACAATCTGGTAGAGCTGGGCGTAGATGTGACTTATGCCCAGGGTTACAAGAAGGGCACCGAGCAGGTAGACGACGCACTGGTGGCCGAGGCTTTGGCTGCTGCTAAGGCTGCGGATGTGGCTGTGGTGTTTGCCGGCTTGACCGAGGAGTTTGAGGGCGAGGGCTATGACCGCGCGAATATTGAAATGCCCGCCAATCATAATCAGCTGATCGAACAGGTGGCTGCTGCCAATCCCAACACCGTGGTGGTGCTGGCAGGCGGTTCCGTTATTCACATGCCCTGGCTGAACAGCGCAAAGGCGCTGCTGAACAGCGGCCTGTCCGGCCAGGCCGGCGGCAAGGCTGTGGCTCGTATTTTGACCGGCGCCGTATGTCCCAGCGGTAAGACCTCCGAGACGTATCCGCTGTCCTTTGAGGATAATCCCACCTATGGCAACTATCCCGGCCAGCCGGTGGTCAGCGAGCATAAAGAGAGTGTGTACATCGGCTATCGCTACTATGACACCGCAGAGAAAGAAGTGCTGTTCCCGTTCGGTTACGGCCTGTCTTATACCACTTTTGAATACAGCGATCTGGAGCTGTCCTCCTCCAATATTAAGGACACGGACGACCTGACCGTTACCTTTAAGATCAAGAACACCGGCGATGTGGACGGCGCAGAAATCGCAGAGATCTATGTGGCCGATCAGGAGAGCACCATCTTCCGACCCAAGAAGGAACTGCGTGCCTTTAAGAAAGTGTTCCTGAAAGCCGGGGAGGAGAAGGAAGTCTCCGTTACCCTGTCCAAGCGCGCCTTCGCATTTTATAATGTAGAGCTGCAGGACTGGCAGGTAGAGACCGGTTTGTTTGATATTATGGTTGGTGCTTCCAGCCGGGATATTCGCCTGACTAAGGCCGTAAATATCATTTCCGACTGCACCGCTGCCGTGCCGGATTACAGAAAGACGGCACCGGCTTACTACACCGCAGACCTGGCGGCAATGGACGATGCCCAGTGGACCGCTGTGTACGGCAAGGAACTGCCTGCCCGTGAGCGGGACACCACCAAGCCCATTGACCTGTACAACTGCCTGGACGATGCCAGCCACACCAAGTGGGGCGGCAAGATTTGCCGTCTGATCAGCAAGGTGGTGGGCAAGTTCGGCTCTGCGGAGAACGGTGACGGTCAGATGCTGGCAGCTATGGCTACCCAGATCCCGATCCGTAACTTTATCGCCATGTCCATGGGCGTGTTCTCCCCCAAGATGGCAGAGGGCCTGTTGATGATCCTCAACGACGATCGTTCCACCTTCGTTGGCTTTAATAAGATCCTTGGCGGTATTGGCGGCGCTTTGGCGAAGCTGCCCAAGCTGCTCAAGTCCATCTAAATTTCCTTACATAACCGCAGAACCCCGCACCAAACGGTGCGGGGATTTTTGCGTTTTTATTTATAAAAAATGCCCCGGTACCGCAGTACCGGGGTGTTGGGGGTTGCTTATTTATACAGGGGGCCGTAGGTGGCGCAGGCACGGTAGTCTGCGGACTGGCGGTCTTCTGTGCCAAAGGCAGCCCAGGCGTGGGGGCGGAAGATCTGCGCTTCCGGCACATTGTGCATATTCACGGGGATACGCAACATGGAGGCCAGGGTGATCAAATCAGCGCCCACATGGCCGTACACGGTAACGCCGTGGTTGGCGCCCCAGTTGGCCATCACACTGTACACATCCTTAAAGGCACCCTCGCCGGTGAGCCGGGGGCAGAACCAGGTGGTGGGCCAGGTAGGATCTGTGCGCTTGTCGATGGTGTTGTGGATCTGATCCGGCAGATCTGCGGTGTACCCCTCCGCCAGTTGCAGAACCGGGCCGATGCCGTCGATCACATTCACGCGCAGCATGGTTACCGGCATCTCTGCACGGCAGCGGAAGTGGCTGGAGAAGCCGCCGCCACGGAAGTATTCATAGTTCGCTCGGCACCAGTCGGTGGCGTTCAGGCAGGCTTTAATGTCCGCATCCGTCATTTCCCAAAACGGTTTCATGCAAGGCTCGCCCTTGGCGTTGCGGCAGGCACCGGTGCCGTCCAGTGCGGTAGCGCCGGAGTTGATCAGGTGGATAAAGCCATCTTTTGCCACGCCGGTGGGCGCCATTCCGGTGACCCGCTGGCAGGCCTCCGGGCTCCAATAGGTGCGCACATCGTGGAAGCAAGGCGCGGTGCCGGAGACCAGAGTGCCCAGCATCATCGCCACGCCGTTCAGAGTATCGTTCTCTGTGGCAAAGGGCGTGGGGGCCTTTTTGCCGTTCCAGTCAAAGCTGGAAGCCATAATGGCCTCGGTAAAGTCCGCATTGGGCAGCCAGTCGGTCCAGTTGCGTTGCCCCTGGAAGCCGCCGGCAATGGCGTTCTTGCCCAGAGCCTCCTCGTGCCAGCCCATTTCGTCCAGCTTGGGATTGCCGTACAAAATATCCCGCATGATCATGGTCATCTTGGTGATGAACGCCCAGTCCTTATCCGGGTCTACCACCTTGGACTTGCGAATGATCTCCGGCAAGTCCTTACCGGCGTTGCAGTCAAAGCCCTCTTTGCAGTTGGCTTTAACCCAGCTCAGCGCTTTGTCAAACTCGTCATGATCGTAAATGCCCAGGGTGATCCGGCGCACAATCTCGGTCATATCTACCCACTCGGCACGAATGCCAAAGTATTTTTGGAACATTTCCGCGTTGCAGAAGCTGCCGGCAATACCCATGGCAATGCCGCCCAGGTTCACATAGGCCTTGTTCTTCATCCAGCCTACTGCAGCGGCAGCGTGGGCAAAGCGCAAGATCTTCTCTGCCACATCGGCAGGGATCTCTTTGTCCGTCATATCCTGCACATCATGGCCGTAAATGGAGAAGGCAGGCAGTCCCTTTTGCGCGTAAGCAGCCATGACGGCGGCCAGGTACACAGCGCCGGGGCGCTCTGTGCCGTTAAAGCCCCAAACCGCCTTAATGGTGTGGGGGTCCATGTCAAAGGTTTCTGATCCGTAGCACCAGCAGGGGGTCACCGTCAGGGTGGCAACCACATTCTCGCCGGCAAAATATTCGGCACACTTGGCTGCCTCTGCGCCGCCGCCGATGGTGGTGGGGGAGAGCACGCATTGTACCGGCGTGCCGTCCGGATAGCGCAGATTTTCTTCGATCAGCGCTTTGGCTGCGGTGGCCATGCCCATGGTCTGCGCCTCCAGGCTCTCACGCACGCCGCCCCAACGGCCGTCAATGGTGGGGCGAATACCGATTTTTGGATAAGTCATCGTCATTACCTCCGTTTGCGCTTAGCGCAATATGTTTTGAAAGTCACGGTACGCCCGGTCTCGGGCTGCCGTGGGCTTAGGTTCATAGATTTTTAAGGTCTCGGTCTTGCGGATCAGCTCCCGACCGGCTGTCACATCCGGCAGCTGGTCCAGTGCGATCAGTTGCAGCAGCATATTGCCCAAAGCCGTGGCCTCCGTCGGTCCGGCAATCACCGGGAAAGCCAGGCTGTCTGCCGTCATTTGACAAAGGAAGCCGTCTTTGGTGCCGCCGCCCAGCAGGTGCAGCACATTGAATTGCCGCCCGGTGCGGGCGCTGATTTGATCCAAAGCAAAGCGGTACTTCATAGCCAGACTCTCGTAAATGCAGCGTACCACGGCGCCTACACTTTCCGGTACCGGCTGTCCGGTCTCCCGGCAAAAGTCACGGATCCGTTCCGGCAGATCGCCGGGGGTGGAAAAGCGAGGGTTGTCCGGGTCGATAAAGCAGGTGAACGGCTCCGCCGCCCGCGCCAGCTGCTCTAAGTCGTTGTAGCTGTATTCTGCGCCTGCACGGCGATAGGCCCGCCGGGTCTCCTGGATCAGCCACAGACCGCTGATGTTTTTTAAGTAATTGGTCTTTCCGTTGGCACCCTGTTCGTTGGACAAATCGTCCGCTCGGCTCTCCGGCGTTAGGATGGGTTCGTCCAGCTCGCAGCCGATCAGCGACCAGGTGCCGCAGGACAGGAACGCCGGCTGCTCACCGGCAGCGGCAGGCATGGCCGCCACGGCGCACTGGGTGTCGTGCCCGGCGGTAGCGATCACCTGTATGGCGCCGTCTGTTTTACCCAGAACGGTAGCCGACGGGCCAACGGCGGGCAGCAGCTGCGGGTCAATGCCGCAGGCCTTGGCAATATCTGTCCGCCAGGTTTGGTTCACCGGATCCAGCAGCTGAGAGGTGGAAGCGATGGTGGGCTCCGTTTGCATACTGCCGCACAGGTGGTGGGCAAATAAGTCCGGCATAAACAGCAGCTTCTCTGCACCGGCAGTGTCTTCCGTAGTCAACTGGAACAGGGTGTTGATCTCCATAATCTGATTGCCGGTGGCCCGGTACAGATTGTCTGCCGGTATTTTTTTCAGCACTTTCTCTACCGTTCCGGCGGTGCGGGTGTCTCTGTAATGGCAGGGCAGGCGCAGCAGGTTGCCGCTTTTGTTCAGCAAGCCGTAGTCCACACCCCAAGTGTCAAAGCTCAGGCCGTCGGCGCTGTTAATTTTAGAGAGCGCCGCGTCTACTTCCTTACAAATGGCAGGGAAGTTGTGGCACATACGGCCGTTGTTATCTACCGGGATATTGTCAAATCGGTGGACTTCCTTATATTCCAGTCTGCCGTCTTGATAAGTACCGGCAATGGCACGCCCGCTGGACGCGCCGAAGTCAAAGGCAACTACGGTCTTTTTCATGCCTGCACCACGCCTTTTTGCAGCAGAATGTTGGCATAAATGGCGGTTTCGCCGGTGGCGATAATTAAGTAAGCATCCTTTGCTTTTTCATAGAATGCAAAGCGCTCCACCATTTGAATACCGCTGTGTTCCGGCTCGTGCCGGTGGAGAATGTTCCTATATTTGTCCCAAATCTTGGGTGTGCCGCAGGTGTCGCCGGGCACCACTTCCATCAGAGAGACCGGAGCGTCCACATAGGCATCCAGAGGCAACAGCGCCAGTACCGCGTCCAGCAGCTCCGGTACGCCGTGACCGTCTGCACGGATCACCTTGGCGTTTTTGCCGACACTCTCTGCCGGGAAGTTGCCGTCTGCAATCACCAGGGTGTCGCCGTGGCCCATCTCATCCAGCGCTTTTAGCAGTTCCGGGGACAGCAGGGGAGAAATTCCTTTTAACATAGCCTACTCCTTAGTCTTTCTTGTGCAGCAGTTCGTCATCCGGGTTAAATTGTTTGTAGCCCGGGTGACGGCCGGTGACTCTGTAATAGCCCCGCAGATCAATGAGCTTTTGAATATTGTCTCGGCTGATGTCATGGCTGCCGCCCAGGATCACAGCGTTAATGGTGATCTTGGCCCACAGTTCCAGGCTCTCCATACGATAAAAGGCAGTGATGACATCGCTGCCAACGGCCAGTGCACCGTGGTTCTCCAGCAGCATCACATCGTGCTCCTCCAGGTACGGCTCAATAGCGTTGGGCACTTCCACGGTGGAAGGAGTACCGTAAGGGGTCAGCGGTACGGCACCGATGACGGCCACATCTTCGATCATATTGTACATATCCATGGCCTTGTGTGCCACGGCAAAGCCGGTTGCTCCCGGCGGATGGGCGTGGATTACGCTCATCACATCGTCCCGCTTGTCGTAGCAGCGTAGGTGCATTTTGATTTCGCTGGAGGGGCGCAGGCCCTCTGCGGCTTCCAACACATTGCCCTCCGGATCCAGCAGCACCAGCTTTTCCGGGGTAATAAAGGATTTGCTCATACCGGTGGGGGTGGCAAGGATCCGACCGTCCTCCAGCCGCACACTCACATTGCCGTCATTGGCGGCCACCCAGCCCAGCTGCCACATTTTGTGGCAAACATCGCAAATCTGGTCCTTGATCTCGTTGATATTTTGCATAGATAAACCTCCTTGCCCATGGTTGACAATCCAAGCCCGCCATGGTATGCTAATTGTATTATATTAGATACAAATATTCTTTGCACGCAGGATATGCACTTGCGAGTAGTACAATATTCACTTTTTGGGGGTCTATGAATTACAGCGAATTGCATGAGGACAAAAAGCGGGGCACTTTTGATTTCCCCATAGAGCTTTATTATGTGGAGCCGGGCGCGCCCCGGTACCAAATGCCCCTGCACTGGCACCTGGAATATGAGCTCATCTTGGTGTTGCAAGGCAGCTTTACCCTAAGCTTGGACGGCCGCCAGATGGAGTTGCAAGCCGGGGACAGTGCTTGGATCGCCGACGGGGTGATCCATGGAGGTGCGCCCCACGACTGTATTTACGAGTGTGTGGTATTTGACTTGGGTACCTTGCTCCAGGATACCCCGGTGTGCACCAAGTCGGCGGCAGCATTCCTGGCCAGCGAGAATGGCTTTTCCGGCCGCTTAGCCAAGGGCAGCACGGAGGCGGCGCTGGCGGATCGCATTTTTGATGCTATGGAGCGGGAACAGCTGGGCTATGAGTGGACCACCGTGGGGCTGCTGTGGCAATTGCTGGGCTGCCTTTTGGGTATGCACAGCGACATCAAACCGCCACAAAGCCGCCAGCAGATCACCCGGATGAAAAATGTGCTCACCTATATCCGCAATAACTACGGCGAGCCCATTACCTTGGATGAATTGGCAGCTGTGGCGGGCATGTCGCCCCGGTATTTTTGTCGTGCTTTTGCAGCGCTCACCGGCAGGACCCCCATTGCGTACCTGAACTATTACCGCATTGAATGCGCCTGCGAGCGGTTGACCTTAACAGATAAAAGCGTAACGGAGATCGCCTTTGCCTGCGGGTTTAACGATATGAGTTATTTTTCCCGGGTGTTTAAGCAGCTAAAGGGTACCACACCCACCGCTTACAGAAATTAAAAAAAGGCCTGTTGTCCACGCAGACAACAGGCCTTTTTTTGTTTGTCTTTACTTTCCGCCCTTTTGCAGCAGGTCTTGGATCACGTCGGCAATATAGGCTCCGGCTTCTACCGGTGCCATACCGTAGCGGCTAATGTTGGACACCACGGTGTAGTCGCTCTCGCTCATATCCGGTCGGGCGTTGTACCGGCCTTTTCCAGCTCCCGGTCAATGATGGTCTGCACCCGGGGCAGGTCAATTTGACCGTCTGCCAGCGGGGTAAAGTAAATGGGACTTTGGTATAGAATCGTTTTTTCTTTGATCTCGGCCTTGGGCACCGTGCCCCAGCCACGCTCCACGGCGATGCCGATGCGGCTGATTACCAGGTGCGTGGTTGTGGTGCCAATATCAATCCCGGCAGAAAGTAAATATTCCATAAAATACGCAAAAGGGACAGTTGCACACAGGTGTGCAGCTGTCCCGCTCCTTTACAGGTTACTGTTATTTTAGCACAAGGGGCGTCGGTTGTAAAGGCTTAGCCCGCCGGGTGCTGTTTTTTCTTTTTTCGGTTGATCTCTGTGATGACGATCAGTGCGGCAAAGGCTGCCACGCCTGCGGCGCTCAGACAGGCGCCGGTGCGCAGGTAGGGGGTGTGGTAGTGCAGCTCCACCGTGTGCTTACCGGGTTCCAGCGCCAGGGCACTGAATGCGGTGTTCGCTTGCAGCAGCTCTGCTTTTTTGCCGTCTACCGTGGCGGTCCAGCCGCTGCTGTATGGGATGGATAGGCACAGTATTTTTGTCTCTTTCAGATCCACTGTGCCGGTAATGGCGTTGGCGCGCATCTGCACATTTTGCATGGTGTCTGCGCCCAGGGCAGCGATCTGTGTCTTGGCATTATCTACCGGCTGCTCCAGCACTTCAATGTCTGCCAGGTCGTAAATGCCCCGCTCATCAAAGGTGATGGTGATGCTCTTTTTGGCGCTGTCCGTATAACCCAGCCCCACCAGGTAAGTCTTGGCACCGGTGTAGCGCACATAGGCGTCCGAGTAGCAGGTGAGGGTGTTTGTCTTGTAGGTCTTGCCGCTCTCCGTTTGGGCAGAGAACCGCAGGTTCAGCGAACTGGGCAGGCGGAACTTGCGGGCGCTGATCTTGATAAGATTTTGGTCGATCTCGTCCTTTTTGTTCCACTTCTCTGTGGAATAGCGGTGCAGCGGGTCGTTCTGCTGGGTCTTGTAGTAGGTGTACGCCGGGTAATCGGTGTAGTCTTTCAGCGTAAAGCGCAGGTAGGTCTCCTGTGCGGTGCTGCCGGTAAATTGAATGGTCACGCTGCCTTTTTTCTTGTAAATGTGCAGCTTTTGACCCTCCACGGCGGCGTCGTCATTGCCTACGATGGTGTAGGGCAGGCTCTTGTCTGTAAAGGTGGGCGTGGTGGCGGTCATACCGGTGGGTACGCTGTCCAGCACCACCCCTTGCAGCAGGGCTTGCTGCTTCTCCAGAGAGGACAGCTTTTCGTACTCCGCCCGGGTGATCACATGGGCGGTGGTGTAGCCCAGAGGCAGGGCGTTCTCGTTTTGATACACCTTGCCGCTGATCTTGGTAAAGCCATAGGGCAGGGCGGTCTTGCTCTGCTTGGCGTAGTATTTTACGCTGTTTACCGCGTTCAAGGCGGCAGAGCTGTTAAAACTGCGGATCATATAGGCAGCGTTGGCCGGTTGCTCTGTCTCCGTAATAAACCGGGTCAGGTGCTTGTTTTGCAAACTCCAGTAGAAAGAGGTGCCGTTCATACCGGCGGTGAGCGCCTCGTTGTAGTTGACCTTGTCTCCGCTGTAACGATAAAAGCTGTCATCGTTCTTGGTGGCTTTCTTCACCTTGCGGGCGGCAGTGGATTTTAGCTTTTTGTTCACATCGCTGTAGCTCACATAGCGGGCAATGTGGTTTTGGCCGTGGTGGCTGTAAAAGTAGGCGGCGTTACCTGCAAAGGAGGTAAACACCAGCACCAGCGCCAGCACCGGGGCCATATATTTCTTAGGCATTTTGGGTCCGAACATACACACGATTACCAGCAGAAATGCCAGCAGAACGGAAACGCCCACATTGCGGGTGTCTGTATTCATCAGGGGAATGGCAACCAAGGAGTACATCGCCAGAGCGGCAATAACCGCCACGCCCTTGCCAATGCTGATTTGGCGCAGGTGCTGCCAGGTGGTTGCCACAATGTATGCCACGATCATACCGTAGGCCCACACCCAGCGATTGGCTACATAAGAAAAGCCATTCATACCCCAGCCGAATACCGGGATTAGCAGCAGAGCAGTGGCGATCAGGAACACCACTCGCAGCGGGCGGTAGTGCTTGTTCTTGGTAAAGAACAGCAGGCAGATAGCCGGGAACGCCACTGCGTTGTAGCCAAGGAAGGTCAGGTAGCCCAGCTTTGTCTCTGCGGTGAACAGGGCGGACAGGAAGTTGCGGTAGTAATCCGCACTATAGACCCAGGTGCGCACATAGCTCTCGGCAGAGCGGCTGTCACCCATAAAGGCCAGCACCACCGGCAGCAGTACCACGGCACTGAGCACTACGCCCAGCAGGGCACAGCCGGTGATTTGAAAGAACTTGCCCACCGCAGCTTTGCCCCGGTGCCGGAAACGGCAGATCAGCTGATACAGTGTGTACAACGCCGTGATGATGGCCAGCATATAGAAAAAGTAAAAATTGCTGACAGCGGCCAAAAAAACAATGAAGATAAACAGATATGGCCGCTTGCCTGCCAAGATCTGCTCCACACCCAGCAGCAACAGGGGCAGGAACACCATGGGCAAGGCAAAGAACGGATGGTGGGAGACGATGAACAGGCTGTACAGGGTGAACACATACACCAGCGCACCTACGGTTATGCCACCCAACCGGCGTTGCTTCTTTATAAAGCAAAAGGCACCGAACGCCAGCCCGGCCAGATACAGTCGCAGCAGGGATAAAAAGCTGTAAAGATACGCCGCATAGCGGGTGGGGCACACCACGCTGAGCAAATCCAGCGGATCGCCGATGGCGTAAAAGTGCAGGGTGGTGAGCACATCGCTGCCCAGCCCGATGGAAAAGTCCCATTGGGGCAGCACCAGCTTGTGGGTGGTCAGCAGGGTGCGGGCCACCTCACGGCCATATTGCCCCAGATAAACAAAGGCGGCAAAGTGCTGGCGCCAGCCGTCGCTGTCTACAATCAGGCTTTTGCCCTTGATTAGAAACCAGCAGTAGCACCCGGCGGCGCAAAGCAAAAAGCCCAGGGTATAGCACCAAAAGAACCGGGTGCGTGGGCTGCGTTTTTTCATCTTTTCCAGTGGATTGCTTTTCATTACTCTTAGCCTCTTGCCATAGAATTGAAAATTATGCTTTTCTCTCTTTTCTCTTTTTCACTTCTGTGCACAGAAGGGTAGCACCAAAGGCTGCGAAGCCCAGTACGCTCACCGCCAACCCCGCTTTTAAGTGAGGGGTGCGGTAGGTTAGGTGAATGGTGTGTTCGCCCGGTTCCAGTGCCAGTGCGCTGAACATGGTGTTGGCTTGCAGCAGCTGGGTTTCCTTGCCGTCTACCGTAGCGGTCCAGCCGTCGCAGTAGGGAATGGTCAGCAGCAGAATCTTGGACCGGTCCAGGGTCACGGTGCCGTCTACCGTGTCTGTGCCGATTTGGATATTCTCCAGCGTATTCTCCGCCAGTTTTGCCACTTGTCTGTCCGTGTCTGTCATAGGCTGCTCCAGCACCTCCAGGGTGCTGAAATCATAGATACCCCGTGCGTCAAAAGTGACGGTAATCTCTGTCTTGGCATCTTTGCTGTAGCCGGCATTGACTGTATAGGTTTTGTAACCGTCAAAGCGCAACTCATACGCAGAAGCGAAGTTTAATGTTCGGCTTTGTTTTACGCTGATGTTCTCTGTGGAATACCCAAATCGGAACCCAAGTAGTGTCTCTTGCTTGAACTTGCGGGCCGACTGCTTTACAAGGGCTTTTTGCGTATCGTCCTTCTTTTCCCACTTTTCTTTGTTATAGCGGTGCAGCGGGTCGTTCTCTTGGGTCTTGTAATAGGTATAGGCCGGGTAATCCGTATAATTGCGCAGCCCCATGCGTAAATAAGTCTCGCTGTTTGGTGTGCCGTTAAAATGCAGGGTCACCTTGGCGCCTTTGTCATACACATGGATCTTTTTGCCGTCTACTGCCACATTTTTGTCTGCGGTGATGGTGTAGGGCAGGGATTTGTCCGTAAAGGACAGAGTGGTTTGTGCCGTGCCGGTGGGCACGCTGTCCAATACCACCCCTTGCAGCAGGGCCTGCTGCTTCTCCAGCGAGGACAGTTTTTCATAATCCGCCCGGGTAATGGCGCTGTCATAGGTGTAGCCCAGGGGCAGGGTGTTACTGCTTTGGAAAACCTTGTCTTTGAATGCGGTAAAGCCATAGGGAACTTCATCGGCGTTGCCGTTCTTCTGTACATAGTATTTGACACCGGCCAGGGCTTGCAAAGCGGCGCTGCCATTCAAATCCTTGTACATATAGTCCTCACGAGCGGGTAACTCTGTTTCGTTGATAAATTGGGCAATATTCGGATTTTGCAGGCTCCAATAGAAAGAGGTGGAATGGGTTTTAGCCAGTAAATCTGTATTGTAGACCAAATTGCTGCCGGAGTAGCGGTAAAAGCTGTCGTCTTTTTTGGCTGCTTTTTTTACTTTTTTGGCGTCGGTGTTTTTCAGCTTCTTGCTCACCTGGTCATAGGTGACAAACTTGGATGCGTAACCGCTGCCGTGACTGCTGTAAAAATAAGCGGCGTTGCCGGTAAAGGAAGTAAACACCAGTGCCAGCACTAAGACGGTGGCCAGTTGCTCTTTCTTAAACTTGGGCGCCAGGGCGCAAAGCACGATGATCAGGAAAGCCAGCAGTACCGATACGCCGATATTGCGGGTGTCCGTGGTCATTAACGGAATGGCAATCAGCGAGTAAAGCGCCAGCGCGCCTACGCACGCCACTGCCTGACCCACGGTGATGTGGCGCAGCTTTTTCCACTGGGTGGTTACGATGTAAGCAACCAACAGGCTATATGCCCAGACCCATCGATTCGTAGCATAGGACAGACCGTTGAGCAGCCGGCCGAACGCAGGAAATAAAAGTAATATCGTTGAGAGTGAAAACAAAATGCGCAAGGGCTTTTCCTCCGGCTTGCGCTTAAAGAACAGCAGGCAAATGGCAGGGAAAGCAACGGCATTAAAGCCCAAATAAGTTTGGCCGTCCAATTTGTTGGAAGATGTAAAATAGGTGGAAAGAAAATTCTTATAGAATTTGGCATCGTAAAACCAGTTGAACTGATAACCGGCTGCGCGGGAGTTGTTGATAAAGGTCAGTACCACCGGCAGCAACACAGCGGCGCTCATCAGTGCGCCTACCACAGCCCACAGGGTCACTTGCAGTAGTCCGCTCATCGCCTGCTTGGCACTGTGTCGGTTATACAGGCAGCACAGGCGGAAGACGGTATACATAGCTGTAATCAATGCCAGCATATAGAAGAAATAGAAATTGCTGATGGCTGCCAAAAAGACGGTGAAAATAAAGAGATACGGACGCCGCTTAGCCAATACCTGCTCCACGCCCAACAGCAATAGGGGCAGATAGACCATGGGCAGCGCAAAAAATGGGTGCCGGGCAACCATCAAAAAGCTGTAGGTGAAGAATACATAGCATACGCCGCCAACCGCAATGGACAAGGGCGCACCCTGCTTTTTGTACAGGCAAAAGGCACCAAAGCCAAGCCCGGCCAGGTACAGCCGGAACAGGGACAAAAAGCTGTAAAGATACACGGCGTACCGGGTAGGACAGGCAATGCTCAGCAGGTCCAGCGGGTCGCCGATCACATAGTAGTGCAGGGTGGTGAGAATATCGCCGCCGTAGCCCAGGCTGAAGTTCCATTGGGGCAGCACCAGTTGATGTTCCGTCAGCAGTGTGCGCAGTACAGTACGGCCATACTGGCCAAAATATACAAAGGCGGTGAAGTGCTGTTTCCAACCGTCACCGCTAACCACCAAACTGCACTCTTTTACGATAAAACAAGCATATACGCCTGCAGCACACAGTAAAAATGCAGCGGTGTAGATCAAAAACAATCGGCTTCTATTTTTCATCGGTTTTCGCCGAACGGTCAACTTGCTTTTCATTACTATCCTCTTCTTTCGCACAAATTAAACGGCCTACATTATAATCCCGCACCCTTGGGAAGTCAAGGGCGAGCCTTTTATATATAATGTATACCGCCATTTTACCACAAGGGTGTGTGCTTTGCAACCGTTTGGATCTGTCCGGTGGTATTAAGAATTTGCAAAGTTTGTAAAGGTGGGGTCAGTTATTTTTATTTTGTGTCATTTGCAAGTTAAGTTTCTGTAAAGTACCTTGCAGTCGATGGGCGGACGGCGTATGCTGACAGCAGAAACAAAAAGACAACTACAAACACCCGAAAGCGAGAAAGGCAAGGTTATTGTATGAAAGAAAAATGGGTCGCTTTTACAAAGAAACACGCAGAAATTTGGAAGTTTATCAAGTTTACATTTACCGGAGCCAGCACCTCGGTGCTGGAGTTGGCAGTATTCGCCTTTTTACAGTATGTGGTCTTTAAGAGTATGAACACCACCCCGGTTACGGACAATGCGGTGCTGCACTTCCTGGGAATTCAGTATAAGGGTTATATGTACTCCTACGCCATCAGCGCCGTTATCGGCTATGCGGCGGCATACATTATGAACCGCAAGCTCACTTTCCAGGCAGACGCCAATCCGGTACTGTCTACCATTCTCTATACCATTATGGTGGTGTGCACCATCGCCTTTAACACCTGGTTCGGTGCATACCTGGGCACCATCGTGACCAATCACCACTGGGACAGCGTGTTTATCACCCTGCTCACCAAACTGCTGGTGATGACCGTACCCACCCTGTGGACTTATCCGCTGAACCGCTTTGTCATCCACCGCAAGAAGAAAGCAAAGGTGGAGCCGCTGCCGGAGAGCGCAGATACCCCTGCCGGTGCGGCTGCCTAACGGCTAAAGAGGGCAGCGCCCTTTTTAGATATACCCCTGCTCGGTGCATTTTTTTGTTTTGATCTGACTTCCCCGTCGATCACCGAATTTTGTTTTGTTCTGTACCGGGCACCCTCTTCGGAGCAGGCGCTGTCACCCCGGCGCTTGCTCTTTCTCTCTATTTGGCATATACTGGTGAAAAACCGGTAAGGAGAACAGACTGTTATGACAAGACCCAAATTGGTGGCTTTTGATTTAGACGATACACTCATTGGCAGTGACGGCAAAATTGCCCCGGCCAACTTCTGCGCGCTGGAACAGCTATCGGCAGCGGGCGTGACCGCTGCGGCGGTAACCGGGCGCACCTTTTACGAAATGCCCGCAGAGCTGCGGTTTAACCCGCTGGTGCCCTATGCGGTGTACGGCGATGGCGCTGCGGCGGTGAATGCGGCAGGGGAGGCCCTCTTTTCCAGCTATTACAGCCGGGAAAAGGCGCTGGCAGTGCTGCACCTGCTACGGCAGTACGATACCATGATCGAGGTGTTCTACGGCGGGCGGCCGTATGCCCCGGCAGATAAGCTGAACCGGTTGGCCTACGACTACTACCGCATTGAGCCGATCTATCACCCGGTGATGGCGGCCAGCCGGGTGCCCTGCACAGACTTGGAGGCGCTACTATCCGGGGAGGAAAAAACGGAGATGTTCAATATCTTCTTCCACCTGGACGACGAACGCCTGGCGTTTATAGATCGGGCGACGGAGCTGTTTCCAGAGTTGATCTGCACCTATTCTATGCAGAGCAATTTGGAGATCTTGCGCCGCGGGGTGGACAAGGGCAGCGCCCTGCAAAAACTGGCGGAGCACCTGGGGCTTGCCCCGGAGCAGGTGATCGCCGTGGGCGACAGCCGCAACGATCTGTCTATGATCCGCTACGCCGGCACCGGGCTGGCGGTGGCCAACGCCTGTGACGAACTTAAGCAGGCGGCAAACGCTGTGGCGTGCACTTCCGATGCGGGTGTGCTCAGTTATATTTATCATCATTTTGTAGAGTAAAGCGAGGTTATTCTTTTGGTATTTTGGATCATTCTCGGCGTGGTGGCGGCTGTGGTACTGCTCACCGTGCTGGTCAACAGCATCTTGGCGCTTTTACAGCTGCGGTATGTGGCGGGCATTGCGCCGGTACAGTATAAAAATCAGTTGCAGCCCCAACCGCTGGATGGCCGTTGGGTGTTCACCACAGATGGGGATTTTCGTGTTATGCAGCTGACGGATGTGCATATTGGCGGCGGCTGGATGAGCTTCTTCAAAGACCGGCGGGCCATTGACTGCGTGGTGCGTATGGTCACCGCCGAGCAGCCGGACCTGGTGGCTGTGACCGGCGACATTGCCTACCCGGTGCCGTTCCAGTCCGGCACATTTAACAACAAAACCGCCGCTCGTCTGTTTGGGCGGGTGATGCAGAACCTGGGCGTGTACTGGGCGCCGGTGCTGGGTAACCACGATACAGAGTCCTACGCGGTGTACAACCGCCGCTATATCGGCAAATATTATCAAGAACAGAAGTTCGCCAAAGCTGACAGCAAGTCCTGCTGCCTGTTTCGCTCCGGGCCGGAGGGCGTGGACGGCGTGGGCAACTATACCGTGGCGGTGGAGAACAGTCGTGGCGCCGTGACCCAGGCGCTGTTTTTTACCGATACCGGCAGCTATGTGGACGGCGACTATCTGGGCTTTATGTGGAAGTATGACGGTATGCACAAGAACCAAATGGACTGGTACAGGGGCGAGGTGGAAGCCTTGACCGCCCACAACCGGGCGCTGGGTGCACCGATGCCAAAGAGCCTGATGTTCTTTCACATTCCCATTGCTCAGTACAAGACCGCCTGGGAGGCTTATAAAGAAAACGGCTATAAAGACACCGGTGAAGTGCAGGTGCACTACGGCGGCATCGGCGAAAAGGGCGGTCTGTTCCCCAGTTTGCACCCGGATCATGTATTTGACACCTTGCAGCAGGTGGGCAGCACCCGGGGCACATTCTGCGGCCACGACCATTTGAACAATTTGTCCGTCACTTACAAGGGTATACGGCTGACCTATGGTCTGTCTGTGGACTATCTCGCTTATATTGGCATAAAGAATTACGGTGCCCAGCGGGGTTTTACCCGCATTACTGTGCGTCCGGACGGCAGCTTTGACTGCCAACCGGTGTCCTACTACCAAAAACCCTTTTGGAATGGAGAAGAACAGGTGCAAATGACACCTTATTATCCGCCGGAGAAGAACCCAAACGCCTACCCGGCAGACTACAAGGCACCAATAGCGTAAAAGAAAAAAGGAGCGGTACTTGCAGGTACTGCTCCTTTTGCTATGGGTTTAATTTAATACACTTGTACCGGCAACACCAGCCGGTCTTTTTTGGTGCGGCGCAGAGGCGCACCGGCGGTAAATCGACCGTGCCCCCGCACGGAAATTTTGTCCCCCGGCTGTACGGTGTGCGCACGGTTCTCTATGCACCGTCCGTTGACAAATACCTTTTGCTGTAAAAAGAATTTGTCCGCGCTGCTGCGGGAGAGATTGTATACTGCGCCCACCAGCACATCCAGCCGTAGAGAGGGCACGATCACTTCTCTGTCTTCCGGTTGGGGCAGCAGGTGCGGGGGCAGGTCGTCCGCCCGGGTGCAGGTCACCTCTGTGTGGCGCACCCGGTGCAGTTGGGCCTCAATATACTCTGCCATGCCTGCGGTGCAAAAGAGATATGCCCCTTTGCCGCAGGGGAGAATGTCGCCCAGCACCCGCCGCTCCAGCCCTAAGCCCATTAAGGTGCCCAGGTAGTCCCGGTGGGTCAACTCCTCGGCAAATTTTTCCTGCTTGGGCGCAATATGCAGGCAGGTGATGGGGTAGTCCGCCGGCTCCGGCGCCGGGCCAAAGGCTGCCATCACCCGCTCGGCGCCGTCAAATCCGCCGTAGGTGGGCACCGACCGGGGGCCGGTCATCTCTGCCAGCAGACTTTGCTCCTCCAGGCCTAAAAAATCCGTATAAACCGTGTAGCCGCCAAATGTGCCTCGATTTTGCAATTCTGCCAACCGCTTTTTAATCTGCTGTGCCTGATCCATCAGTACAGACCGCCAAGCACGGTGGCGGAAAATACAGTAAACATCAAGATACACACGATCAGGGCAACGGCAAAGATAGCAGTGGACACGCCAATGGCCCACTTGGCAATGTTTGTGGCGCTGCGGGCTTTTTCACTGCCGGTGATCTCATACGCCTGGCGGCCGTTGGACAGAGCAATGCCGCCCATGATCCAGCCGAACAGCGGACCCATGAGGATTCCTAAGATCAGACCGATGATGGCCAGTATGTAGGCGTTGTCCGCCTTCTCTGTCATTTGGCGGTACTGGGCTTCGTTTACCGGCACACCGTAGGGAGGCTGGTAAGGGTTGCCCCAGTTGTTGTAGCCGGCGTTATATGCCTGCTCACCATAGTTCGTTTGACCGTGGTTGTAATTTTGCTGGCCGTAAGTGTCGCCCTGTGGCTGGTTGTGCGCCTGTTGGCCGTAGGGGTCGCCTTGGGGCTGGCTGTATGCCTGTTGACCGTAAGGGTCGCCTTGGGGCTGGCTGTATGCCTGTTGGCCATAGGGCGCGCTTTGGGATTGGGCGCTCTGCTGTGCGGTGCAGTCCTGGAAGTTGGGGGTATGGCACACCGGGCATTCTGCGGTGCCGGGTGCCAGAGGTTGGCCGCAATGTTCGCAATAAGTCATAGGTTCTGCCTCTTTTCTTTAAAAATCGTGTTTATAACCGGCAGGGCAGCAGCATAATGCCGCCGGGGGTAATGTCTACCATACCGTAGCAGCCCTCTGCCACTGCGCCGGGGTTCATTAGATATAAGCCGTCCCGGTAGTCGGTCATCTGCTGATGGGTGTGACCAAACAGGCAAATGTCTGCGTGGGCCTCCCGGGCAGCCTGCTCCAGCTCTGCCAGACCAAACTTTACATGGAACGGGTGGCCGTGGGTATAAAACACCGTTTTGCCGCCCAGTTTGGCTGTGCCCCAGGCGGGCAGGTCGCTGCCCCAATCGCAATTCCCGGCCACTTGCAAAATATGCAACCGGGGGTACAACATACGCACATTTTCCAAATCATTCTCGCCGTCTCCGAGAAAGAGCAGCACATCGTTGTCCTCCAGGTGCAGCTCCACAATGTCCAGCAGATTGCCAGCGGCTCGGTGAGAGTCCGAGGCGACCAGTAAGCGCATTCATAATCGCCGCCTTTCTGCATACTATGTACTGAGTATAACATATCTGCGTGCCCACGGCAAGCGGCTTTGCAGATAAAAAAGAGGAGTGCGTTTTATGCAGGACCCGAGAAAACAGAAAAAAGGATTTGACCCGGCGGCATTCCAAGCGGCGGCCAAAGCCGGACAGCAGCAGGCCTATTTGCAGCAGAACCTGGACCCGGACACCAAGGCCAAATTAGAGGCGGTACTGAATGACAATGAACGATTGCAGCAAATGCTCAATTCTCCCCAGGCCAAGGCACTGATGGAGAAGTTAGGCGGGAAGCGGTAATATGGACGATATTAACCAGATCATTGCCAATTTGACCCCGCAGGATATGGAAATGCTGCGGGGCGTGGCCGCGTCCATCTTAGGCGACGGCGTGCAGGGAAGTGCGCCCGGTGCGGCGTCCCCTCCCGGTGCACAGCCTACGCCCCAGCCTAAGCCGGGGAGCGCCAACAGCGCCGTGCAGCAGCTGACAGACACGGTGGCCGGTGCCCAGAATATGCAAAATCTGCTGTCCGGGCTGGAGGGGCTGAACTTTGGCAAGGCGGACTTTGAAATGATGATGAAAGCCAAGTCCATTTTTGACCGTATGAACCGCAGCAGTAATAAAAATGTGGATCTGATCCGGGCGCTGAAGCCCCATTTAAGCCCCAAGAGCCAAAACAAGGCGGATCAGGCCATGCAGATCCTGCGTCTGTTTGAGGTGCTGCCTATGCTGGAGGAGTTGTTTTAGTGCCGGCGTTTAGTGAGGACCAGATCAATGAAGCCAAGGAGCGGGTGCGCCGTATGCATGCTCGTGCCGGGTCGTATCTGCCCCGGGAGGAACCGCCGCAAGGGCATAACGACCGTCAGACGGCACCGCCGCCCGGCAAGGAAAAAGCATCCCCGGCTGCGCCAAACCCGGAGGAACCGGCATCGGAGAACGAGGGGGATGACAACGCCGTAATCTTAATGCTGCTTCTGCTTTTAGGACGCGAAGGCGCAGATCAGGCGCTGCTTTTGGCTCTGCTTTATCTTTTGTTTTGATAAGGGTTGGAAAAATAGGGTAAAATATGTTATAATCCGTTTGTGTAACATCTCACAATGAAAGGAAGTTTCATTTTGACAGATTATGTGCAAAAGAAGATAGCCCCCGGGGTAGAGCTTTTGGCTGTGCCTGCCGGGCGGTTTAAGACCAATGAACTGGCCATTCACTTGGCAGTGCCCATGGAGGAGCAGATGGCGGCGAACTATGCGCTGGCCATCTCAGCGGTCAGCCGTAAGGGCAAGGCCTATCCGGATATGCGTGCGCTGCACTTGCAGCTGGACAAGCTCTACGGCGCGGCCATCAGCGTCACCGCCAACAAATCCGGCGGCTGTCAGATTTTGAAGATTGGCATCACCACACTGGACGATCGCTTCGCCCTGGATGACGAGAAGATCGCCGAGGCGGGACTGGAGCTGCTGATGAATCTGCTGTTTGACCCGCTTTTGGGGGAGGACGGCCTGTTCTCCCCGGCGGATATTGAGACGGAGCGTCGGGTGCTGCTGGAGAAGCTGGCTGCCGAGGAGAACGAAAAACGCCTGTACGCGGTCATGCAAATGCAGCAGATTATGTTTGCCGGCGATCCGTACCGGATTAATCCCAAAGGCACCAAAGAGACTTTGTTGGCTGCCACGCCGGAGAGCGTAACCGCCGCCTGGCACCGCATGCTGCGAGAGAGCAAAATGCTGGTAACTGTGGTCGGCAGCACGGATCCGGAGGCGGCCTGTGCGGCGCTGCGCCGTCGGTTAGAGGGCGTGGAGCGGGCGTATCAGCCCATGCCCACTCCCCATTTTGTGGCCCGGTGCGAACAGGTGAAAGATGTGCGGGAGAGCGAAAAAATTCGTCAAGGTAAGCTGGTGCTGGGCTTTCGTGTGGATATGCGCCCGGGTGATCCGTTGGCACCGGCTATGCGCAGCTTTTGCGATGTGTTCGGCGGCGGCCCGTACTCCAAGCTCTTTATGAATGTGCGGGAGAAGATGAGCCTTTGTTACTATTGTTCTGCTCGCTTTGCCCGCCACAACAGCCACATCTTTATTCAGTGCGGCTGTGAGGAGGAAAATATGGACAAGGCTGTGGCCGAGATCCTGCATCAGCTGGAGATTATTCGGGATGGTGACTGCAAAGCCGAGCTGGAAAGCTCCCGCATTGCCATGATCGACGCGCTGGACGGCGTGGCAGACACCCCCAACGGCCTGGAAAACTGGTATGCCGCCCGGCTGCTGGACGATGACTTCCGTACCCCTGCCCAGGTGGCGGAGGAGACCCGGAGCGTTACCGTGGAGCAGTTACAGGAATGTGCCGGTCGGTTGTCGCTGGATACCGTTTACCGCTTAGTGGCAGAGAAAGAGGAGGTGCAGGCACAGTGAAAGAACAAGTTTCTTCCATTCTGGACGAACGCTATTATGAAATTGACCACCCCACAGGGCTGAAAATATTTGTAATGCCTAAGGCCCATTATCGCTCTGCTTATGCGGTGATCGGTACCAAGTATGGCTCCATTGACAATCGCTTTAAGCGCTCGGACGCTGCCGAATACACCGAGGTACCGGAAGGAATTGCACACTTTTTGGAGCACAAGCTGTTTGAGTCTGAGGAGCTGGACGCTTTTCAGCGCTTTGCGGCCACCGGTGCGTCTGCCAATGCGTATACTTCCTTTGACAAGACCTGCTATCTGTTCCAATGCAGCGACCGCTTTGACCAGTCGTTGGAGATTTTGCTGGACTTTGTGCAGCACCCGTACTTTACGCCTCAAACGGTGGAGAAAGAGCAGGGAATTATCGGCCAGGAGATCACCATGTACTATGATGTACCCGGCTGGATGAGCACCTTTAACCTGTTGCGGTGCCTGTATAAGAACCACCCGGTGCGCATTGATATTGCCGGTACGGTGGAGTCCATCTCCCACATTACGGACAAGCTGCTATATGACTGCTACAATACTTTTTATAACTTGCACAATATGGCACTGGCAGTGGTGGGCAATGTGACACCGGAGCAGGTGCTGGCCGTCTGTGATCGGTGCTTAAAACCGACAGCTGATGTGACGGTAGAGCGGGCGTTCCTGCCGGAACCGCGAGAGATCGTGCAGGACTATCAGGAGTGTCATTTGGCTACCTCCATTCCGGTGTTCTCTTTTGGCTATAAAGAAGCCTGCACCAAGCCGGAGCAGGACATAGAGACCATTATTCTTACCAATCTGCTGCTGGAGATCATGGCCGGTGATTCCTCGCCTCTTTATAAAGATTTGTTTGACCGGGGTCTGATCAGCGGCGAATTCTCTAAGGAGTATTTTCACGGCCACGGGTATGAAGCTATTATCTTTGACGGCGAGAGCACGGACCCCCGGCAGGTGGCGGCCGCCATTCAGGCAGAGGTAGAACGCCTGCGCCGGGAGGGGATTCCGGAGGATCTGTACCAGGCAGCCCTGCGCAAGTCCTATGGTCGGGAAGTGATGTCCTATAACGATATTGACAGTGTGGCCAACAGTATGATAGATGCCCACTTTAACGGCTTTTCCGTCTTTGATGTGACGAATCGCTACAAGGCCATTACCAAGGAGAAGATTGAGGCGCGTTTGCAGCAGGTAATGAACCCGCAGTACAGCGCCCTGTCCGTTGTAAAGGCAGAGGAGGATCAGCATGAGTAATTTTACCCGCGTGTACTTCCCCGGGCTGGGGATTGACTTTGATCTACCCTCTGTGGCGTTCACCATCGGCAGTTATGATATTCATTTTTACGGTATCATTATCGCTTTTGGCTTTATGCTGGCAGTGCTGTACGGCGGCCGTATGGCATACAAGTGGCGTATGAGCCTGGATGGGATGACGGATGTGCTCATTTGGGGCACGGTCTTTGGTATCGTCTGCGCTCGGGCATATTATGTGATTTTTGAGTGGAGCTATTACAGTGCCCACCCGGCAGAGATCGTGCAAATTTGGAACGGCGGGCTTGCCATTTACGGCGGTATTATCGGTGCCTTGATCGGCGCCGCCATCGGCTGCAAGGTAGGCAAGATCGACTTTCGCAATCTGCTGGATCTGGGTGCCTTGGGATTGCTTATTGGCCAAGGCATCGGCCGCTGGGGCAATTTCTTTAATCAGGAGGCCTTTGGCACCAATACGGACACGGCGCTCTTTAGAATGTGGAGCGTAAAGATCAGAGATACGCTGGCCGCCTCCTCTGCGGATCTGGCTGCTAAGGGCGTGACCGTGGAGCCGGAGGTGCCGGTGCACCCCACTTTCCTGTATGAGAGCCTGTGGTGTATATTGGGCTTTCTGATCCTCAATTACATTGTGCATAAACACCGCAGTTTTAAGGGCGAGATTTTTGTGCTGTACGGCGTTTGGTACGGCGTGGAGCGTATGGTGGTGGAGGGTATGCGTACAGACAGCCTGTACATCGGCTCCACCAGTATTCGGGTCAGCCAGGTGCTGTCGGCAGTGATTGCCGTTGTGGCACTGGTATACTTTATTGTGGTGATGGTGAAGAAGAAGCAGGGCCGTCTGCCCCAGCGCCTGCGGGTGGTGCCGGTAGAGGAGCTGCCACCCCGCCCCACCAAGGAGGAGCGCCGTGCTGCCCAGGCGGCCAAGCGCAGCAAAACAAAGAATAAAGGAGTAAACGAGGAGAAAAATGGCACAGATCATTGACGGCAAGGCCGTGTCGCGCGCCGTGCGGGCGCGGGTGGCACAGGAGACCCTTGCATTAAAAGAACAGGGCGTGACCCCGGGGCTGGCAGTTATCTTGGTAGGCGAGGATCCGGCGTCCCAGGTGTATGTGCGCAACAAGGAAAAAGCTTGCGCCGAGGTGGGCTTTTACAGCGAAAAATACACGCTGCCCGCAGACACCACCCAGGCGCAGCTGAATGCACTGGTAGACGAATTGAACGCGAAAAAGGAGATAAACGGCATTCTTTGCCAGCTGCCTCTGCCGCCACACCTAAGCGACAAAGAGGTGATTGCCCGTATTGACCCGGCCAAGGATGTAGACGCCTTCCACCCGGAGAATGTGGGTGCTATTATGATTGGCGACTACCGTTTTTTGCCCTGCACCCCTGCCGGGGTGATGGAACTGATCCATTCCACCGGCACGGACCTGACCGGCAAGCGGGCGGTGGTGCTGGGGCGCAGCAACATTGTGGGCAAGCCAATGGCTATGCTGCTGCTGCACGAGAATGCCACAGTAACCATTGCCCATTCCAAGACACAGAATTTGGAAGAACTGACCAGGCAGGCGGATGTGTTGGTGGCGGCAGTGGGTCGCCCTAAGTTCGTTACAGCAGATATGGTAAAGCCCGGCGCAGTGGTTATTGATGTGGGTATGGACAGGGATGAGAACGGCAAGCTGTGCGGCGATGTGGATTTTGGCGGTGTTTCCCAGGTGTGTGGCGCCATTACCCCGGTGCCCGGCGGCGTAGGTCCCATGACCATCTCCATGCTGTTGGAGAACACGCTGACCGCTGCCAAACTGCAAAACAGTCTGTAATTTTAACCAAGAATTCTTTGGCAAACAGCCAAACCTATGGCGGATATGTATAAAAATACATATCCGCTTCTTTTTTTTGCAGTTTGCACATTGAATGGTCGCCCGGTTTGTGGTAAACTTGTAGCAGTTTTTTTATTAGCAGAAAGGGTGAAACAATGCAGACAATTACACTTGCAATGTCCGTGGATGACATCATCGGTAAGGTACAGGACGCCGTATGGGGCTGGCCGCTGATCATTTTGATTTTAGCCGCCGGCGTGTGGCTGACGGTACGAACCGGCTTTGTACAGGTGCGGCACCTGGGCAAGGCACTGAAGTTTATGGTTAAGAATGAGGACAACGGCGAGGGAGAGGTTACTTCCTTCGGCGCGCTGTGCACGGCGCTGTCCGCCACCATTGGTACCGGCAATATCGTAGGCGTGGCTACGGCCATTTGCCTGGGCGGTCCCGGTGCACTGCTGTGGATGTTGTTGGCCGCCTTCTTCGGTATGGCCACCAAGTACAGCGAGGGCTTTTTGGCCATTAAGTACAGAGAGAAGAAGGACGACAGCCATTATCTGGGCGGTCCGTTCTACTACATAGAAAAGGGCATGGGTTCCAAGTGGAAGTGGCTGGCGAAGCTGTTTGCCGTGTTTGGTATTTGTGTCGGTCTCTTTGGTATCGGCACCTTTACCCAGATTAACGGTATTGCAACGGCAGTGCAGGATTTCTTTGATCCGGAGTCTGCCCATGTGGCGTTTACGCTGTTTGGCAATGATTACACCTGGGCCACCGTGATCGGCGGCCTGGTGGTCACCCTTTGTGTGGCACTGGTGGTGCTGGGTGGTATTCAGCGCATTGCCAAGGTATCTGAGGTGATCGTGCCCTTTATGGCCATCACTTATGTGGCGTTTGCGCTGATCATTGTTCTGGGTCACATTACCGCCATTCCCGCTGCGGTGAAGCTGATCTTCCAGAGTGCCTTTGATCCGAAGGCTGCCCTGGGTGCTGCCACCGGCGTAACCATTAAGTTGGCTATGCAAAAGGGCATCGGTCGCGGCATTTTCTCCAACGAGGCGGGCCTTGGTTCTGCACCGATTGCTGCCGCTGCCGCCAAAACCAAGGACACGGTGCGCCAAGGTTTGGTGACTATGACCGGCACCTTTATTGATACCATTGTGATTTGCACCCTCACCGGTCTGTCCATTGTGGTTACCGGTGCCCAGAACGCTTTTGTGGCCGGTTCCGTAGAGGGCGTAAAGATCACCAGCCGTGCTTGGCAGACGGGTCTGCCCTGGAACGGTCGGTTCTCTGCCTTTGTGCTGATGGTGTGCCTGGCGTTCTTTGCCTTTACCACCATTTTGGGCTGGAATTACTACTCCGAGCGTTGCCTGGAGTACCTGGTAGGCTCCCAAAAGTTCACCAAGGTGTACCGCTATCTGTACATTCTTGCCGTGTTCATCGGCCCGTACCTGACCGTGGCGGCTGTGTGGAACATTGCGGATATTTGTAACGGCCTGATGGCATTTCCCAACCTGATTGCCCTGTTTGCCCTGTCCGGGGTGGTGGGCAAGGAGACGAGAGCCTATTTTGCCGAAAAACGCCACGACTTAAAAGCCATGGCGCAAGATAAAAAATAAATAAAATTCTATCTGTTTCAGCGACTGTGATCGGCTTTGCCGGTTACGGTCGCTTTTCTTTTTGTATATCGCTTGATGGGCGGCACACACTATAAACATCAAAGCGAACGGAGGTTTTCAAAATGAAAATGATGAAAAAATGGCTTTCTTTGCTGCTGTGTGGGGTGCTGCTGCTGTCAACCGGCGGGCTGTTTGCCGCCTGTGGCAAGCAGACGGACGACGGCACCACCAACGCCACGGACACGGCCAAGAGCCAGGTGACCCTGCGCTACCTGAACTTTAAGCCGGAGATAGCCGGGGTATATGAAAAGATCGCCAAAGCCTACAAGGAAGAAACCGGCGTGAATGTGATTGTAGAGACGGCGGCCAATAACCAGTACGAATCTACGCTAACGGCCAAGATGGCCACAGCAGAGGCGCCCACGCTGTTTCAGATCAACGGTCCAAAGGGCTATGCAAACTGGGCGTCTTATTGCGCCGATCTGTCCGATACCAAGCTGTATGAGCACTTAACGGACAAATCTCTGGCGGTTACCAGTGACGGTAAGGTGTATGGCATTCCCTATGTGGTGGAGGGCTACGGGATCATCTATAACGAGGCCATCACGGACAAGTATTTTGCACTGAAGGATCGGGACAGTAAGTACAAATCCATGGATGAGGTGCGTTCCTTTGCCGCGCTGAAGTCTGTGGCGGATGATATGCAAAAACACAAGACGGAGCTGGGTATTGAAGGCGTGTTTGCCGCTACTTCACTGAAAAGCGGCGAGGACTGGCGCTGGCAGACCCACCTGATGAATGTGCCCATCTATTATGAATTTAAGCAGAATAAGGTGGATTTGACTACGGATGCCACCAAGGAGATCACTTTCTCCTTCGGTGACAATTTTAAGAACATTTTTGACCTGTATTTAACGGACAGTACGGTGGAGGCGAAAAAGTGCGGCACCAAGACGGTGACGGATTCGATGGCGGAGTTTGCGCTGGAAAAGTGCGCCATGGTACAAAATGGTAACTGGGCATGGGAACAGATCGCCGGTGTCACCGGTAACAAGGTGCAGGCAGACAAAATCAAGTTCCTGCCTATTTATATCGGCGCAGACGGCGAGGAAAACCAAGGCCTGTGCGTGGGCACGGAGAATTTCTATGCCATCAACGCCAAGGCAACAGAGGAACAGCAAAAGGCGGCAGCCGATTTTATTTATTGGTTGTATTCTTCCGATAAAGGCAAAAAATTCGTAACGGATGAGTTGGGCTTTATTGCACCCTTTGACACCTTCTCCGCAGAAGATGTGCCGGAGGACCCGCTGGCGGTGCAGGTGCAGCTTTGGATGAACAAGCAGGGCGTTTACAGCATTCCCTGGGACTTTACCGTGTTCCCGTCTCAGACCTTCAAGCAGCATTTTGGCTCCGCGTTGCTGAGTTATGCCCAGGGCAGAAAAACATGGGCACAGGTGCAGGAAAATACCGTGGCGGATTGGAAAAGTGAAGCGGCTGCCTCCGCCTAAAGGAACGACGGTATGCAGAAAAATTTGAAAAAATACGGCTGGTTGTTTTTACTGCCCACGGCGGTGGCCTTTCTCTTTGCCTTTGCGGCGCCCTTTGTACTGGGAGTAGGGCTTTCCTTTACCCGGTTCCGGACGGTGACGGACGCCGCATGGGTAGGACTGCAAAACTACGTGCAGGCCTTTACTGCAGACAGCGGCTTTCTCCACGCGCTGTGGTTTACGGCGCTGTTCTCCGGCGTGAGTATCATCACAGTGAATGTGCTTGCCTTTGCACTGGCACTGCTTCTTACCCGAGGGCTGCGGGGTACCAATTTCTTTCGCGGCGTGTTCTTTATGCCTAATTTGATCGGCGGGATTGTGCTGGGATATATTTGGAATTTGCTCATTAACGGCGTTTTGGCCTGGGCGGGTGCGGATATTACCTATCAGCCCGCCTACGGTTTTTGGGGGCTGGTGGCGTTGACCAACTGGCAGCTGATCGGCTATATGATGGTGATCTATATTGCGGCGCTGCAAAATGTGCCGGACGATCTTTTGGAGGCGGCGGCCATAGACGGCGCATCCCGGACGCAGACACTGTTTCGCATTAAGCTGCCGCTGGTGATGCCCTCGGTGACCATTTGCACTTTTCTGACCCTTACAAATACCTTTAAGATGTTTGACCAAAACCTGGCGCTCACCGGCGGAGCCCCGGAGCAAAAGACGGAGTTGTTGGCGCTGAATATTTATAATACTTTTTACGGCCGCAGCGGCTGGCAGGGGGTGGGTCAAGCCAAGGCGGTTGTGTTCTTTATCATCGTGGCGTTGCTTGCCTTTTTGCAACTGCGCGTGACCGGACAGCGGGAGGCCCGCGGCGTATGAGAAAAAAACAAAAACAGAAAGCTCCCCAAAGTGCGCTGGAAACGCTTCTGCTGGTGTTGCTGGCGGCGCTGACCCTGGTGCCTCTCTTTTTGGTGGTGCAAAATTCCTTTAAGTCCCGATTTTATATCTCCGGTGATCCGTTTGCACTGCCCAACAAAGAGACCTTTGTGGCGTTGGAAAACTATATCAGCGGCCTGTCTGCCGGCGGCTTTTTCGCCGCTTTTGGCCGGTCGCTGCTGATCACCGTCGTGTCTGTGGGGCTGATCGTCCTTTGCACCTCCATGGCCGCCTGGTATCTCATGCGGGTACGCACGGCACTGACCAAGGGTATGTACTACCTGTTCGTTTTCAGCATGATCGTGCCGTTTCAAATGGTGATGTACACCATGACCTATTTGGTCGGCCGGGCAAAGCTGAATACCGTTCTTGGTATGCCGTTTATTTATCTGGGCTTTGGCGCTGGGCTGTCCGTGTTTATGCTGTGCGGCTTTATCCGAGGAATTCCCCGGGAGCTGGAGGAGGCAGCCACCATTGACGGCTGCAATCCGGTACAGACTTTCTTTTTGGTGGTGTTGCCACTCTTAAAACCCACGGCGGTGACGGTGGCAATCCTCAATACGATGTGGATCTGGAATGATTATCTGCTGCCGTACCTGGTGCTGGGCACGGAGAAAAAGACCGTGCCGGTGGCCATTCAAATTGCCATGCAGGGTGCCTACGGCTCCACAGATTACGGCGGGCTGATGGCGATGCTGGTGCTGGCGATGATCCCCATTGTGGTCTTTTATCTGCTTTGCCAAAAATATATTATCAAAGGCGTGGTAGCCGGTGCGGTTAAGGGCTAAACGGCAGCTGCGGAAAGGAGTGTGCCCCAGTGGCGTCTATCTCGCTTGAGCATATTAAAAAAACTTATGAGGACGGCGTGACTGTCATACCGGATCTGAATTTGGAAATCCGGGATCGGGAATTTTTGATTTTAGTAGGACCTTCCGGTTGCGGTAAGTCCACCACTCTGCGTATGATTGCCGGGTTGGAGGACATCAGCGGCGGCACCTTGAAGATCGGTGACCGGGTAGTGAACGATCTGCCACCCAAGGATCGGGACATTGCCATGGTGTTCCAAAGCTACGCTCTGTACCCCCACATGACGGTGTACAAGAATATGGCCTTTGGTCTGCAACTGCGGCGAGTGCCCAAGGCGGAGATCGACCGCAAGGTACGGACGGCCGCACAGGCGCTGGAACTGACCGCGTACCTGGATCGGCGACCCCGCGCCCTGTCCGGCGGGCAGCGGCAGCGGGTGGCGCTGGGCCGTGCTATGGTGCGGGATCCGGCGGTATTCCTTTTGGACGAGCCCCTGTCTAACCTGGACGCCAAGCTGCGTACGGAAATGCGCGCACGCATTGCAGAGCTGCACCGGGAACTGGGTGCCACCTTTGTGTATGTGACCCATGACCAAACGGAGGCCATGACCATGGCGGATCGGATCGTGGTCATGTTGGACGGCAAGATTCAGCAGGCAGACACACCCGAACAGTTGTATGCCCACCCCTGCAATGTGTTTGTAGCCGGGTTTATCGGCACGCCGCCTATGAATATATTGCCCGGCCGTTTGGTGCGGCGGGGAAAGTCCCTTGATTTGCAAGTGCTGGGTACGGAGGTGGCTTTGCCCGGTCGACTGCAAAGCCATGCCAAACTGTCGACGTATGTGGATCGGGATGTGCTTTTGGGCCTGCGGGCGGAGGATCTGTCCACGGACCCGGCATGGCTGAATATAACAGATCCTGCGGCCTTTCGGGTTCAGGTGGAGATGGCGGAGCGTATGGGGGCGGAAACCTATTTGTATGCAGATTTGCAAGGACGGCGGGTGATTGCCCGGGTGCCCGGCACCGTCTCTTTCCAAAAGGACGACCAAACGGTGCTGTACCCCAACATGGAGGCGCTCCATTTGTTTGACCCGGAAACGGAGGTCTGTATCTGTGATTGACCGCTTGTTGCAGCGGCGTGGCGCCGGGGTGCTGCTGCCGCTGTTTTCTTTGCCCGGGCCTTACGGAATCGGCACGATGGGTGCCGCGGCTTACCGCTTTGTAGACGATTTGTCGTCTGCCGGGCAGCGGTACTGGCAGCTGCTGCCCCTGTGCCCGGCAGGGCAGGGGAATTCACCGTACCAAAGCCCCGGCAGCTTTGCAGGCGATGGGGTGTATATTGACCCGCAGCTGCTGGTGGAAAGCGGGTATTTGCAGCCGTCGGATTTGGATTTGTTACCCAGCGGTCGTAATGACCGGGTGGATTATCCGGCTGTGCGCTGGGGGCGTCAAGTGCTGTTTGATCGACTGTTTGATCGCTTTGTGCGCCATATACCGGCAGATTTTGACTGCTTTTGCCAAAGTCAGGCCGATTGGCTGGAGGATCACGCCCTGTTTTGTGCCCTGAGTGAACGCTATGGAAAGCGGTTTTTTCTGTGGCCGTCGTCTTTGCGGCAGCGAGAGCCGTCGGCTTTGGAGAAGGCGGCAGTGCAGATGGAGCGGCGGGTTTTGTACCATAAAATGCTGCAATATTTTTTGGATCATCAGTGGCGAGCGCTGCGGGCTTATGCCAATGCCCGGGGTGTTTACCTGATCGGCGATCTGCCTATTTATGTGGCGCCGTGCAGCGCCGATGTGTGGGCGGCGCCGGCGTTGTTTATGCTCTCTCCCTCCGGCGCGCCGTCTCGGTTGGCCGGGTGTCCGCCGGACGCGTTTTCGCCCACCGGCCAGCTGTGGGGCAACCCGGTATATAACTGGAGCGCCCACGCGCGTACAGAGTACCGCTGGTGGGTGGCGCGGCTGCGGCACGCTTTGCACTGGTTTGACGCGCTGCGGCTGGATCATTTTCGTGGTTTTGCCGCATATTATTCTGTGCCTGCCCGGGCAAAGAACGCCCGGGACGGCTGCTGGCTGCCGGGGCCCGGTTTGTCGCTGTTTTCGGCGCTCCAACAGGCGTTGGGGGATGTACCGTTTTTGGCGGAGGATCTGGGCTTTTTGGACGATACGGTGCGGGCGCTGCTTTCAGATTGCGGCTTTCCCGGTATGCAGGTGCTGCAATTTGACTTTGATTCCCGGGACGGCGGCGGTGGTGCTGTTTGCAAGCCCAATACGGTGATTTACACCGGCACCCATGATAACGATACGCTGCTGGGCTGGTGTACCACCGCCCCGCGGCAAGACATACGCCGGGCTTGTGCCGCCTATGGCGTGCGTTATCCCAATCAATTACCGAGACAGATGATGCTTTCTGCTCTGCGAAGCCCGGCCAACACATGTATTTTGACTGCACAGGATCTGCTTGGACTGGGCAGCAGTGCCCGCATCAACACGCCGTCAACGGTGGGCGCCCACAACTGGAGCTGGCGTATGCGCCCCGGTGCCCTAACCCCGGGTATCTTGGCGCATCTATATACCGAGACTTGCGCCGCAGATCGGGCGGAAAGGAGTAATATATGTCGGATATGAAAGAGAATTTAGAACTGCTCTCCCGCAGTCTGTACCGACTCCCGGTGGCAGAATTGACCGATGAACAATTGCACGCAGTGGTGGCGCGGGCTGTTTTGGCACGGCTGCAACCGGCTTGGAAAGGGTCGTTGCAGGCCCATTGTGCCGGGCGGCGGGCGTTTTATTTTTCTGCGGAATATCTGTTGGGCAAGGCGGTGTACAATAACCTGCTTTGCACCGGCCTGACCGGTGAGGTGGAGGCGGCGCTTACCGCTTGCGGCCGCAAGCTCGACCAGCTGGACTGTGTGCCGGACCCGCCTTTGGGCAACGGCGGTTTGGGACGGCTGGCGGCCTGTTTTTTGGACAGTGGCGCCACGCTGAATTTACCGCTGGACGGCTACGGCTTGCGCTATCGGTGCGGACTGTTTCGCCAGCAGATCCAGGACGGATTTCAGGTGGAGACGGTGGAGGACGACCTGCAATACGGCGACCCCTGGAGCGTGTGCTGCCGAGCAGATACTGTAACGGTGGAATTCGCAGATTTTGCTGTGCAGGCAGTGCCCTATGATCTGCCGATCCTCGGTTACGGTACGGCACACATTTCTACTTTGCGGCTGTGGGAAAGTGTGCCCATAGAGCCGTTTGATTTTGACGCTTTTAATCGTCAGGATTATACAGCGGCGGTGACACGTCGCACGGCGGCAGAGAACCTGACCCGTGTGCTGTACCCAAATGACACGAAGGAGGACGGCAAGCGGCTGCGGCTGCGGCAGCAGTATTTTTTATGCAGTGCATCCTTGCAAGATCTGCTGCGCCGGTATTTGCGCACGCCCGGGTGTGCGCCGGAGAAATTGGGGAATGCGGTGGTGATCCAGCTGAACGATACCCACCCGGTGCTGGCCATCCCGGAGCTGATTCGTCTGCTTTTGAAGCAGGGTATGACCTTGGAGGCGGCGTTAGGTGTTGCAAAAGAGGTGTTCCGCTACACCAACCATACGGTAATGCCGGAGGCCATGGAAAGCTGGGATCTGTCGCTCTTGGCGTCGGAATTGCCGGAGATCGCCCGCCTGCTGTGCCAATTGGACGATCTGTTTTGTGCCGAAATGCAGGCGCTGGGCGCAGAGGAGCGGCTGTGGCACCGGGTGCGCCCGCTGCGGGACGGTCGCATTTATATGGCGGATCTGGCCTGTTGGGTGTGTGGCTATGTGAATGGCGTGGCAGCTTTACACACGGAGATTTTGCGCCTTCGGGTGCTGCGGGATTGGGCGCAGCTGTACCCGGATAAAATTTTGAATCGCACCAACGGTATTACCCAGCGGCGGTTTTTGGCACTGTGTAATCCGTCCCTATCTGCGCTGCTGACCCACCGGCTGGGCAGTAAAAACTGGATCACCAACTTGTTCCAACTGGAAAAGCTAAAGCCTTATGCAGACAATGGCGAGGTGCTGGCGGCCTTTTGTGAAACCAAGAAAGAAAATAAACGCCGCCTGGCCCGCTGGATGGAGGGCCAGGGGCTGCATTATGACCCGGCGCGTATGCTGGATGTGCAGATCAAGCGCCTGCACGAGTATAAGCGCCAGTTGCTGCATTGTCTGGGTATTTTGGCATTGGCCTTTCAGATTGAGCAAGGGGAGATTACAGAATTTGCGCCCACCACCTTTTTGTTTGCCGCCAAGGCAGCGCCCGGTTATGCGCGTGCCAAGGCCATTATCAAGCTGATTCACGCAGTAGGGGACTATGTGGCACGATCGCCTAAGGCAGCACCGCTTTTACAGGTGCTGTTTGTGCCGGATTACAGCGTAACGGCGGCAGAATGGATCATTCCGGCAGCGGATGTGTCCGAGCAGATCTCCACCGCCGGCACGGAGGCTTCCGGCACCGGAAATATGAAATTGATGCTGAACGGCGCAGTGACTTTGGGCACTTATGACGGCGCCAATGTGGAGATTGTGGCGGCCGCCGGAGAAGAAAATAATTATATTTTCGGTGCCCGGGTAGAGGACCTGGATGCCCTGCGCCGGGGCTATGACCCAAAGGCTTTGTATCGCAGTGATCCGCTGCTGCGGCAGTGCCTGGATGCATTGACAGACGGCACATTGTCCGACGCCGACACCGGCTGCTTTGCGGATTTGAAGCGTAGTCTTTTAGAGCCGGAGGCAGACGGCGTGGCGGATCGATATTTTGTGCTGGGTGACTTTCAGACCTATGTGCACGCCAAGCTGCAAGTAAACGGCGATTATCTGCGGTCACCTACGGCTTTTGCCCGCAAATGTTGGCTGAATATGTGCAGTGCCGGCGTCTTTTCGGCAGACCGTACCATCGCGGAATATGCCAATGAAATTTGGCGGATCGACCCGGTGGAATTGCCGGAATACGCAGAAAATGAGTAAAAGGAAAAGACGGAAATGGCAGTATGACCTCCAATCGTGTAGTCGATACAAAAAAGCCTACTTGATGAAAAAATGGATTTTTAGCAGCAGACTGATTTCGCTTTTCAAGCGGAGTCAGTTTTGTTTTTGTTTGAATACATTGCTTGTTATAGAAGCAGAGGTATTCCGTTGTGAGAATCGAAAAGCGCATTTGCCTGCAGCATGGTCATACGGATTGCCTTGCCGTGCAATGCTGTTTGGCTCGGTAACAGACAATCTTTTCGTCGTGTGTTGACGAATATCTCTATTTATAATATAATATAACTTGCATAATAATTGTCCGGCGCTGTCGCCGGCAATGACCCGGTGGTGAAACGATGCTTAAACTGTTTTACATAACCAAGGATCCGGCGGTGGCGCAGATCGCACAGGCGGCCGGAGTGGATCGTATTTTCGTGGATATGGAATACATCGGCAAGGCGCAGCGCCAAGGCGGTATGGATACGGTGCAAAACCACCACACCGTAGAAGATGTGGCTCGGTTGCGGCCGGTGCTGGATCAGGCGGAGCTGCTGGTGCGGGTCAATCCGGTACACCCGGGGTCAAAAGAAGAGATCGACCGGGTGATCGCCGCCGGTGCGGATGTGATCATGCTGCCTATGTGGCAGTCGGTAGAAGAGGTGCAGCAATTTATCCGCTGGGTGGACGGTCGCGCCAAGACACTCCTGCTGCTGGAAAATCAGGCGGCGGTGGATTGCCTTGACCGTGTGGTGGCACTGCCCGGAGTAGACGAAATCCATATTGGGTTGAATGACCTGAGCATTTCCCAAGGGAAAAAATTTTTGTTCCAGCCTTTGGCGGACGGTACGGTGGACGCGGTGTGCGCCAAGATCAAAGCGGCGGGTATCCCTTTCGGTTTCGGCGGATTCGGTCGCTTGGGCGGCGGCACATTGCCGGCAGCGTATATTGTAGCGGAGCACTACCGGCTGGGTTCGTCCATGAGTATTCTGTCTCGCGCCTTTTGCAACACGGCGCAGATTACCGATTTGAAGGAGATCAAACGGATTTTTACTTCCGGTGTGGCAGAGCTGCGGCAGTATGAGGCACAGCTGAGCCGGGCGGAGGATGATTTTTTTGCCTTGCAGCATAAGAAATTGCAGGACTGTGTAGAACAAATTGTTGAGGGCATGTAGATGTATCGAGGAGTAAAACGAGCGCTGGATTTTATTACGGCGCTGCTGGTGCTGATCGTTCTTTCGCCGCTGTTGGCGATCACGGCATTGGCGGTGAAGTTGGATTCCAAAGGCCCGGCCATCTTTAAGCAGCAGCGTTTAGGGCTGCATGGCAAGACCTTTTGGATTTATAAATTCCGCTCCATGTGCCAAGGCGCGGAGCACACAGGCACCGGCGTGTACAGCGGCGCGGACGATATGCGTGTGACCCGCGTAGGCAAGCTGCTGCGAGCCACCAGCATTGACGAGTTGCCCCAGCTGGTGAATATTCTAAAGGGCGATATGAGTTTTATCGGCCCTCGCCCGCCGCTGACCTATCATCCTTGGCCGTTGGCGGATTACACACCGGCGCAGTTACATATGTTTGATGTGCGCCCGGGCATTACCGGCTGGGCGCAGGTGCACGGTCGTAAGGATGTGGAGTGGCACCATCGAATTGAGCTGAATTGCTGGTATGTAGACCACATGAGTCTGGCACTGGATGTGCGTATTCTCTTTGTCACGGCCTTTAAGGTGCTGAAGAATGAGGACAATGTGAACACCGGCGAGACCTTGGCCCGAGATGATGCCCAGGCGCAGGAAACGGTGATGAAGAGATGAAAGAACTATTGATCACCGGCGCATGGCGGTGTGGGGAGCAACAGGTGCAGGCGCTGGAGCAGATGGGGTATGCCGTCACTTTTTGGCCGGACGAACGGCAGGCGGTGAATATGGATACCCAACGATTTGAAGCAGTGATTTGCGGCGGCTTGTTTTTGACTACGCCGATTGAACGCTTCCCGGCGCTTAAGTGTATTCAGGTGACTTCCGCCGGGCTGGATCGGGTGCCGCTGGACTATTGCAAGGCACACGGCATTACCGTGTATAACGCTGGCGGTGTTTACAGTGCGCCTATGGCGGAGTTTGTGCTGGGCGGTATTTTGCAGCTGTATAAAGAGAGCAAATTTTTTGCAGAAAATCAAGCAGCGCACCGGTGGGAGAAGCACCGGGGTCTGCGGGAACTTAGCGGCAAGACCGCTTGCATTGTCGGTACCGGTAGCGTAGGCAGCGCCATTGCCCGGCGACTGCGGGCCTTTGATGTACAGACGGTGGGAATTAATCGTTCTGGTCACCCGGCGGCAGAGTTTGACCAAACTCAGCCCACCTGCCGGTTGGACGATCTGCTGCCTTTAGCGGACTTGGTGATTTGCGCTATGCCCTTGACGGCGGAGACTGCCGGCCTGTTTGACAGCGTGCGCCTGGCAAAGATCAAACCCGGCGCTGTGTTTGTGAATGTGGCTCGCGGAAAGGTGACAGATCAGCAGGCGCTGGCGGAAGCGCTGCAAAGCGGGAAGCTGTCCGGCGCGGTGTTGGATGTATTTGAAGAAGAACCCTTGCCCCGGAGCAGTCCCTTGTGGGATATGGAGCAGGTGATATTGACCCCCCACAATTCCTTTGTGGGCGAGCACAATGGCGAGCGGCTGTTTAAGTGTATCAAGGAGCATTTGTATGAGTTGTCGAAAGAATGTTGAACATATTACTGCGGTGAATTCTTCTCTCAGGAAGTATTTGTTTACACGCGGCTATTTATTGTCAGATGTGGTATACGATTTGAATACATATCCATTTTATGGCAATTGGTCACAACTGGAAATTGGCAGCTTCCGGCTTTATCTACACAATAAACTCAAGGCGTTCAAGTTCCAAGATGATGAGGATACTTATCTACTTATCGGGCACGCCTATAACCCCTATAATGGTGTGTACGATGAAAACGAACTGCTGCAATCTTATGCCGAGGCGGACAATAAAATTGAGGCGCTCAATCAGTGGACGGGTGTTTTCACGCTGATTGTCATATGCGACGACTCTATTGAAATTTGGGATGATTGCGCTGGTATGCAGGCGGCGTATTATGGCTTTGTAAAAGGCCATTTCTATGTGTCTTCTCATGCACAGTTAATTGGTGATCTCTGTGATTTGCAGCAAAGTGCATATGTTCGTTCTATGGTAAAGTACCGCTTTTGGCAGCTTTATGGTATGTTTTTGCCCGGTGATCTTTCCCAATTTGATGGAGTGTATCGCGTTGTACCGAATACATATGTTACATTTCATAAGTCAGACGGCACTTTTGCTGTGAATCGTTTTTATCCTACACAGAATATTGTAATGTGTAAAACCAAACAGGATTATGACGCGACAATAGATGAAATCTGTGATTTGCTGCATACGAACCTGGAATTGATCTCCAAGAAGTGGAAAAAGCCGGCGATTTCTTTGTCCGGTGGTATGGATAGCAAAGCGACTTTTGCCTGTGCAAATGGGCTTTATGACAAGTTTTGGTACTACAGTTACGATACCATGTATGGGGATCGACCAGATGTGGAGGCGGCAAAAAAAATTGCTTCCGCTGCTGGCGTTCAACATAAGACATATGTGGTTTCTGAGCAAGACAAGGATTTTCCTTATGTCGACGAAGTGCGGGAAATTATGGAGCACAATTGGGGCGACATGGGAAAGGTTAATGATAACGATGTGCGCAAACGCATGTTTTTCATGGATATACCTGATTTTGATGTGGAAGTTAAATCTTGGGTGTCCGAGATAGGACGAGCCAACTATTACAAGAAGTTTGGATTGAAGAAAATGCCTAAACGTTTGTCAGCTCGCCAAATGACGACCATGTATAAGTTCTTTAGCTATAATCGAAAACAGGCAAAAGAGACAGACAAAATATTTAGACAATATATCAGCAAGACAGACGCAAATCGAATTTTCAATTTTGATTCAAGCGATATGTATCTGTGGGAGTTTCGGTATGGAAGTTGGGGCGGCTTAGTGATTACTTCTGAGCACCGTATGTCTTATGATATAACGATACCATATAACAACCGTAATTTGATGGAACTGTTTTTGAGGCTGCCGTTGGATAAGAGAATTGCAGATGTGCCGCACTACGATATTATCCGTAAAATGAATCCGAAAGTGGATGCACTGAATATTACAGTCACGAATTACAACGAAACAAAAAGAAGAATGTACATGGAGCGTCTGTACTATTTTGTCAATAATCTTTTGCCATTTTAATGGGTGCAGATAATGAAAATACTGTTTGTTGCTACTGTGCGTAGCCATATCGGCCAATTTCACATGCCTTTTATTCGGGAACTGGTACGCCGGGGCTGCCGGGTGGAAGCGGCGTTCAAGGACAATTCCGCCGACAAACCCGGTCTGGATCTGAGCGGCATTGCCCGCACTTATGAAGTGCCCTTTAGCCGCAGTCCGTACAGTGTAGATAATCTGAAAGCCTATCAGGTGCTGAAAAAGATCATTGACGAGGGTCGGTACGACGCCATTCATTGCCACACGCCTATGGGGGCTGTGGTGACTCGGCTGGCTGCCCGGGATGCCCGCAAGCGGGGCACCAAGGTGATCTATACCGCCCACGGTTTTCACTTCTATAACGGCGCTGCCAGGAAAAACTGGCTGCTGTTTTACCCGGTGGAGAAGGCACTGGCGAAAGATACGGACTGCCTGATCACCATTAACAGCGAGGATTATAATACCGCTAAGGCGCGGCAGTTTGCTGCCGGGCGCTTGGAACTGGTCAACGGCGTGGGTGTGGATCTTAGCGATTTTCAGCCGGTGACCCGGGAGCAAAAGTTGGCTCTGCGCCGGGCGTATGGGTATAGCCCGGACGATTTTATCCTAATATACCCGGCGGATTTTTCCGCCCGGAAAAATCAAAATATGTTGTTTGATACATTAAAATTGCTGCTGGAAAAGGACAAGCATTTTCGCTTGCTGCTGCCCGGCTCCGATGTGGAAGCCCGGCCGTTTTTGGACTATGCCAAATCTATCGGCGTGGAAGATCACGTGGAGGCGCTGGGCTACCGGCGGGATATTCGTCAGTTGGTAGGGCTTAGCGATGTGTCCGTGTCCTCCAGTCGGCAGGAGGGCCTGCCCATCAACTTGGTGGAGGCCATGGCGCTGGGCAATCCGGTGGTAGCCACCGATGTGCGTGGCAATCGGGACCTGGTGCAGGACGGTGAGAGCGGCTACTTGGTGCCGCTAAACGACAGCCGGGTTATGGCGGAACGGATATGGTCGCTATTTACCAACCCGGAGAGATCGGCGGCCTTTGGCGCTGCCGGGCGGACACTGGCCCAGGACTACGCGGTGGAGCCGGTGCTGCACCGTATGATTGAAATTTATCAAGCGTTAGAACTTTTGTGAGGTTGGCATTTATGCGTGTGTTACAGGTGATACCGGATATGAGTATTTCAAACGGTGCGATGAGTATGATCATGAACTATCAGCGCGCCATGTCTGCGGATGTTCAGTTCGATTACCTGTACTTTTTAGACACGCAGGCAGACCGCAGGGCGGAGATCGAAGCTCTGGGTGGTCATGCTTATAAAATGGACTTTCCGAAACCGAAAGATGTTTTGCCTACAAAAAAGATGCGCGCTTTTTTCTTGGAGCATAAGGAAACTTGGCAGGCCATGCATATTCACGGCCCACATTTTGCGGTATTTGTGGCGCCGGCGGCAAAAATGGCCGGTTTGCGCAATATCGTTGTGCATAGCCATACCACGGTGTACACGCTGATCGGTAGCGCTTTTGCCAACCGTTTGTTGTCACAGTATGCGAAGTATTGTATCCCTAAGAAATTGGCGTGCAGTCGACCCTCCGGTCAGCTGTGGTACGGGCAAAAGCCTTTTACGGAGCTGCGTAACGCAGTGGACTGCCGGGCACTGCAATTTGACCCTGCCGTACGGGAGCATATGCGTTGGCAGCTGCATTTAGACGACGCATTTGTGGTGGGTCATATCGGCAAGACCGATATTCCGCAGAAAAATCACGAGTTCTTATTTTCTGTTTTTGCAGAGATACATAAGCTGCGATCAAACGCCAAACTTTTGTTGATCGGCGCGGTGCCGACGGACCGGTTAACGGCGCTTGCAAAGGAACTGAACATTGTGGATAGCGTTTTGTTCCTGGGTCCCCAGAGCCAAATCTCTGCTTATTTACAGGCAATGGATCTATTTGTGTTTCCCTCTATCAGTGAGGGTCTGCCAATGTCTGTGGTAGAGGCCCAGGCCGCCGGGTTGCCGGTGTTGCTGTCTGACGCAGTCACCCGGGAGGTGGCGTGTACGCCGTTGGTGAAGACCCTGTCTTTGCACCAGTCGCCGGAAGAATGGGCAGGGGCTGCCTTGCAGCCGCAACCTCCACGCCAAAGTCCCACGGCGGCGCTGATTGCCGGTGGGTGGAACATCAAAGAAGCAGCTATTGAGTTGGCTCAAATTTACAGATCGGAGTAATGTATGCTAGATAAACTGCGCGTACCGGAATGGTGTTGTGCCGTTCGCTTCAACACAGACGGTCATACGGTGTTTGACGATTTGGAAACACCGTTTACCGTGTTAAAAAACAGTCGCCGTTATTGGTGCGCAGATCCGTTTTTGTATCAGCGGGACGGGCAGTATTATTTGTTTTTTGAGGCATATGACAGGCTAAAGCGTAAGGGTATGCTGGGGTATCGCACCGTATCTAAAGACGGCTGTGGCAAAATTCAAGTGTTTTACGAGAGCGCTGGACACCTGTCTTATCCATTCCTGTTCGAAAAAGAGGGCGAGTTATATATTATACCGGAATCCAGCGCGGAGAAAGAGCTGTTTTTGCTGCGCTGTGTATCTTTCCCGGATCAGTGGGTGAAGGAACGAGTGCTGCTGCAAGAATCCCTTGCCGACACCACGCGCCTTGTGTTTTCCGGTGGCACATTCTATCTCAGTGAGCAAGTAGATGATACCCGCATCTTTGATCGCCTGGATTTGTTTTATGAAGACGGTGCGGGTCGCCTTTGTCCCTGTGCGGCCAATCCGGTAAAACGCGATCTGACGACCGCCCGCTGTGCCGGTGCCTGCTTTCAGCAGAACGATCAGTGGCTTCGACCCTCCCAGGATTGCGGTGAGACTTATGGCGGTAAGTTGAATTTTAACCGTATAGATGATTTGACAGACGATGGCTATGTGGAAACGTGTATAAGAACCCTCTCTATTTCTGACATACAGACAAACAGCAGCGAGGTGTTTAGCGGTATTCACACTTACAACACTTGCGGGCCAGTGGAAGTGGTCGATCTAAAATTGCCGTCTTGTTTCCATCTGCTCAATTTGATTGGTGCTGTGTGGAAGCGTATAAGGAGGAAAAGAGGATGAACAAAGTTGCTTTGATTTCCCTGTACTTTGGCAAGTTTCCTGTAAATTTCGGCTTGTGGCTCAAGAGCGCGGCGCGTAATGCGGATATTGATTTTCTTTTGTATGGAGACTGTGATGTTTCCACTTATTTGCCACTTCCGCCCAATGTTAAGTGTATTTCCTATACCTTTGAGCAAATGAAAGCCAAAATCCAAAGCAAGTTTGATTTTACCATTGAGCTGTCCAGACCTTACAAACTCTGCGATTACAAGCCCATCTACGGTTATCTATTTGAAGAGGATCTAGCAGGGTATGACTATTGGGGCCATATTGACCTGGACACCATTTTGGGCGATCTACGTGCTTACTTCCCCAAGGAAGCCTATGAAAAGGTGTACCAGTTTGGTCATCTGACGATGTATCGGAATACACCGGAGAACAACCGGCGGTTTATGGCTGATGTAGGGCAAGATTACAAAAAGTCATTTACCACTTCTTTTATCACTGTGTTTGACGAACTTCCGGGTATGAAGAAGAAATACGATCTGTTGGGTATTCCTCAGTACAGCGGACACGATTTTGCAGATATTGCCCTGCGGCGTAAAAATTTTACCCTAAACAGCGAGATCTGCCGCAAAAATTACAAGTACCAGATCTTTTACTATCAGGACGGGCGCGTGTTTAGGGATTATTTGGATAAGGGCACAATGCACACGGACGAATTTAATTATATCCACTTTTCCAAACGCCAAATGCCGGACCATACCGGCGGAAGTTCGGCGTACTACATTACCCGGTTTGGCTGCGTGCCCAAGACCGGCGCCACCACGCCGGAGATCATTCGGCAATATAACCGACCGACCCCGGTGCAAAACCTGTTTTGTGCCATAGACACGCAGGTGATTCGGCGAATTAAACGATATTCTAAACTCATATTTTACAAGTTGTTAGGCAGGTGATAGTATTGAAATACTCCGTTATCGTACCGGTTTACAATACAGAAAAATACCTTGATCGTTGCGTTTCAAGCATTGTATCTCAAAATTTTGATGATTATGAATTGATTTTAGTTGACGATGGCTCTCCGGATGCATGCCCGATGCTATGTGATCGTTGGGCTGAAAGAGACGAGCATATTAAAGTGATTCACCAAGACAATGATGGCGTCTCTGCAGCTCGCAATTCCGGATTGAATGTGGCTGTCGGTGACTACATATTGTTCATTGACAGCGACGATTATGTAACTGAGGATTATTTTGAGAAATTTGAACAAGAGGATTTGCCTTCCGGTTGGTTGATTTATACTAACTGCGTATTGAACTCAAATGGGATTCAACATCAAAATATAAAGAATCTTAATGCAAATGAACCTTACTTTGATACTCTAAAATATTTGCTGTATTCAAGAGTACTAAATGGTCCATGCTCAAAAAAATATAGTCGAGCGATTATAGAGAATTGTCAACTTAGATTTGAAGATATGGTACCAGCGGAGGATTTTATCTTTTCCTTGCAATATGCTTTGCACTGTAAGACGATTATTGTGTGTGATGAATCTGTTTATGTGAATGATCAAAGGGGCGATAATTCTATAACGCGTTCCAGAAAATATGGGCTCATTGATGTGTATCCCAAAATTTTTGATCGCGCATTCGAATTGGTTGAGCATTCGAAATTAACGGCGAAACAAAAGAAACAATTGTATCTGATTTTAGATAAACTGCATGTGGATAGCTTTGGAACATGTGTAATGGAAGAATTGAAAGATACCAATACTTCTGCTATGGAAATTCAGAAAAGGATTCGTGTTCTGTGTAAAAAGTTCTATGAGCAGTATCCTTGTAAATATGGTTATAAGAATCTTATACACTTTTGTATGAGAGTTTGCATTCGCTTTCGTTTTTCTGCTGCATTATACTATCTCGGGAAACTTTATGTAAAAATTCGCAAATGATATTATGTTTGGTTAATAAAAGTGGAGCGATTGAAATTGAACATTGTTAATATTTGGAAAGATTCAGCTGCTTTAAAAATAATTACGAAAATAGAGAATGCTTATTTTCGACGCCGTTGCAAAAATCGCAATTTTACTATTTTAACGCCAAATTGTATGGCGGGATTGATCTATAATCGATTGGGTATGCGCTTTTGTTCGCCGACCATTGATACCAGTATGGAAATCGATGATTTTATTCGTTTCGCCTCAAATTTGGATTATTATTTAGGCCAAGATATAACTGAACTTGTGGATAATAATTTGGAATGCCCTGTGGGTGTGATTTTAGGCGAAACGCCCGCAGAGAATGTGCGTGTGAATTTTGTACATTATCCTAGTTTTGAAGCCGGCAGGAATAAATGGAATCAGCGGAAAACGCGCGTAGTTAAAGATAATCTGTATATCATAGTGTGTGACATTGATGATATTTACGAAAAGGATTACCATCGTGTAGGGTATTTGTCAAACAACCAGTTGACCCGATTAGAGAATATATCATGTCAGAATATGGCACTTTTAACCAGAAGCAGGGAACGAAAACAGTCATATGCTCACTATATTCGTCCGAATTACAGACGCCCCTATCCGCTGTCATATATGAATCGAAATGTCTTTGGACTTAATGGTTTTGAGAGCCATTTCGATTTTGTGAAATTCTTAAATTATAAAAAATGAGTTGTAAAATGAAAGTGTTGATTGTTAACGAACCATTGCAGTATGGAGGTTCGGATATTGTGGCCGTGCGGTTACAACAGGGATTGGATAAAAACGATTTTGATTGTACTTATTGTGTGCGAAACGAAGAGCCGGGTCCAATGGAATCTGAAATTGTTGCTACAGGAGTGCGCATTTTGCATCAGCCGGACGATCAACTATCCTATTTGCGTAGTTATTCTTATTATGTAAAATTATTGAAAGCAGAGCATTATGATATCGTGCATTGTCATCTTCCGTTTTATAGCGCTATTGTATTAGCTGCAGCCAAAAAAGCCGGCGTTCCAAAACGGATAGCGCATGCTCATTTTTCGCAGCCGCTTGTTTTGAGTGAATCCCCGATTCATCGTGTGATTTCCGATATATATCGTGGAATTATGCGCCATTTTATTTCTGAATTTGCAACGGATGTGATTGGTTGCTCCAGCGCTGCCGGAGAGTACTTGGTTGGTAAACGCGGCTTTGCCAAAAAAGGTACGGTACTCAATAACGGTATTGATATGAAAAAGTATTGTTTATCCGATTCAAAGCGCACTGCTGCGCGTCGTGCGTTAGGCGTAGAGGACCAAATCGTTTTGGGCCATATCGGACAGATGTATTATGTAAAAAATCATCGGTATTTGTTAGAAGTATTTGCCGCATTTCACAAAAAACACAAGAACAGTGTATTGCTTCTTATTAGTGATGGTCCGGATCGTTTGTCTTTGGAACAGCTAACGCGAAATTTGAAGATAGAAGATAGCGTTCAATTTTTAGGCTTTCGTAAGGATATACCGGAATTATTGATGGCCATGGACTGCTTTGTGTTCCCGTCTATTCACGAGGGCTTCCCGCTGACACTGATCGAAGCCCAGGCGGCGCAGTTGCCCTGTGTGGTGTCAGATACCATTACGCCTACAGTGAAGCTCACCGAGGCGTTGCAGTTTGCCTCTATTGAGGCGCAACCGGAAGAATGGGTAAAAAAAATTGAAACGGCGTTGCGTATCGATCGACACACCATTTCCCGCGATCGGGTGATTGAGAACTTTGATATTGCCCAGGTATGTAAAAAATTGGAGCAAATTTATTTGCGTAAATAAAGAAATATAAAAGAGGATTGCATGTTAGGATTATCTGCAGTTACATGGTTTGTGATAGCCGTTATCGGCTATGCGCTACTGTTATTGTTTTTGCCACGAGAATATATGTGGATACCGTTTATTGCCATTGTTGTAGCAATGACAATTATCGCTTATCATATTGTTCCCGCTGAGACTGACGATTTGTTTCGCTATTACGGTATGCTGGACATTATGCGAGAGCAGGGAAAGGCCGGGTTGGATTATATCGTCGATCTCAACTGGTACGATTGGCAAACTTTTGTAACCATGCGTTACTATTTCTATTTTCTCAGCTTTTTTCCCAACAACCGCTATTTGGCTGCTGTGACCATGTTTATCGTTTATGCCTTAATGTTCCTGGTGATGTACAAAGCAGCCCAGCGCTATCAGGTGAGCAAAGGCTATGTGCTGCTGGGTACGCTGTTTTTCCTGTCCACCTACTGGTTTTATGATACGGCATCCGGTATTCGTAACGGTCTGGCCTTTGCCGTTGTGATCGCCTGCGCTTACTATCATTTGGTGGAAAAGCGTAATATTATCTTGTGCTTTTTCGGTTATGTGGCGGCGTGCTTGCTCCATTCGTCTCCAATATTACCGGTAACCATACTGTTAATTACTTTGCTTACCATGAAAATAGGTAGTAAATTTGTTAACATAGTAATGGTGCTGGGATTAGGTATCGGTGGCGCTTTAATTCAAACTTTGTCTGAAAGGACAGATAACGCATTTGTTTCATCTATTGCTGAAAAATCTACGGATTTTTCAACCGCTGTCTCGTTAAACATGCAAACAAATTATTTGGTAAATATTGCTACGCTGGTGATTGTACTGATCGTGAATTGGTACGTTTCCGTCTATTATGTGCGAAGCAAAGAGACGGATCCCATCTATCGTTTTTATCGCTACTGCTCCATCACTGCGTTTTTCATGATCGGCTGCCTGTTTAGTGCGTTGATCTTTTTGCGCTTTGCCCGGTGGATCCTGCCGATCATGGGTGCTGTGCTCTTTATGGTGGGTATGCAAAAGCAAGCGAATTTTGTGAAGAAACAACCACCTAATTTTATTTACACCGGTGAGAAGAAAATGGTGCTGCGCGTGCGTACCCAAGGCGCCATGCTGCTTTTCTACTTTGCTTATATCTGCGTGCATTTTTGGTATGCTTGCGTAGGCAGTTCATTGATTTGGATGCATTTTTAAGGAGCGTTTATGACGATTAGCGTGATTGTTCCCATATATAAGGTGGAAGCCTTTCTTCGCCAGTGCGTGGACAGTATTTTGGCCCAGACTTACACGGACCTGGATGTTGTGCTGGTGGATGACGGCTCAACCGACAACTGCCCGGCCATTTGTGATGCCTATGCCCGCAAGGACGCGCGGGTGCAGGTGGTGCATAAGCCCAACGGCGGCTTGATGTCTGCACGGCAGGCCGGTCTGCGGGTGGCCAAAGGAGATTATGTGGGTTTTGTAGACGGCGACGATTGGATCGAACCGGATATGTATGCCCGCTTTGCGGCAGCGATCACGCAGTATGCGCCGGATATGGCTCTTTGCGAGTTCTATTATGCCTTTGCGGACCATAACGAGCCAAGTACCCAGCATTTGCAGCGGGCGTATTATACGAAAGCGCAGTTGGCGCAGGAGATCTATCCCTCTATGCTGTACCATGCACCCTATTATTCCTTTGGTATCAACCCCTGCTGTTGGTCCAAGGTGTTTAAAAAGGAGCTGCTGGAGCAGTGTCTGTACCCGGTCACACCGAAGGTGAAGATCGGTGAGGACGCCGCGTTCACTTATCCCTGTCTGCTGGCGGCTGAGAGCCTGGCGTATGTGGACGGCTGTTTGTACCATTATCGCAACAATGCCCAGTCTATGACAGCTGCGTTTGACCCGCATTTAACGGAGACGATTTTTATTCCGCTGGATATTTTGCGGACATATTTTGACACAGATAAACGGGCGCTTTTTGCCCAGTATCAAATGTATGCTGCTTATCTGCTGCAACTTTGGGTGCGCAATCAGGCATCGCTGGACTGTGATCTGGATCGTAAGGGACTGCGGCAGTCCTGTGCCCGAGTTTGCCAAAATCAGGAGTTGCGGGCACTGCTGGCGTCTGTTCCTGGTGCCTTGCCAAGACAGGTAGCGGTTGCCGTGTGTGCTGTGCAGCAGCAAAAGCCGGGTCAGCTGTATCTGCTGATCAAAGCCTGGAATTTGTATTACAAATTGCGTAATGGGAGAGCATAATGGATTATGGAAAAGTCAGCGTGATCGTACCGATCTATAAAGTGGAGCCGTATTTGGACCGCTGTGTGCAGAGTATTGTAGACCAAACTTATAAAAGTTTAGAGATCATTTTAGTGGATGATGGTTCACCGGACAATTGTCCGGCGATGTGTGATGCTTGGGCAGAAAAGGACAGCCGAGTTCTGGTGATCCATAAAGAGAACGGCGGTGTGTCATCGGCAAGGAACGCCGGTTTGGATATGGCAACCGGCAGTTATATTACTTTTGTAGATGCGGATGATTGGCTTGAGCCGGCCGCTGTGGAAATCCTGCTTGAACAGGCGGTAAGCATCGGGGCGGATATAGTTGTTGGTAATTACTATTTTGATTATGTAGATGGGAGAAGCGCGCAGGCACTAACTGCTGAAAAGCAGATTTGGAAGCAGGATGAAATTATGCTTGCATATATACAGGATCGTATTCGCCCGGAAGTGCACAACAAATTGTATACCGGGGCCAGCATAGGCAATTTGTGCTTTGATCAATCAATTGGTTATGGCGAGGACTTACTGTTCAATTACTACGCTTTGTCAAAGGCGCGTGTTGTGGCACAAACCAGTGTGTGTTGTTATCACTATTTGCAGTCCAGCGGCAATTCGTCTACAACTGCCTATATGACCAAAAATCGTGCAGAGAGCTACCGCGTTACTGCGGAGATCGTAAAAGATCTGTGCGAAACACCCTTTGTATCATTGGCTGTTTGGCGCCATGTACGCACGGTGTATGCGTTGCTTTCCCGCGTGTGTAATGCGCAGGGTGAGGCGTATTTTGAGCCGTATTTTTCAATCTATCGTCATGAAATACTAGTGCATAAATCAGAGATTTTTAGTAGTGCGCAGTATTCTGCAAAGCAAAAGGTGGCTGCGGCTCTGCTGTGGATGGCGCCAAAAGCGTTTGTGCAAATTTCCAAACGGTTTTTATAAAGGAGAAAAATGCAAGGATCAGTTGTAAGCATCATTGTACCTGTTTACAAAGTGGAACAGTACCTGGATCGGTGCGTGCAAAGCATTGTGAACCAGACCTACAAGAATTTAGAAATCATTTTAGTAGACGATGGCTCACCGGACAATTGCCCGGCCATGTGTGACGATTGGGCGGCGAAAGACAGCCGTATTCGCGTGATTCATAAGGAAAACGGCGGACTGTCCTCAGCAAGAAATGCAGGACTGGAAATGGTAACCGGTGCGTTTTTGCAGTTTACAGACAGTGATGATTGGCTGGAGCCGGAGATGATCGCTTATTTAATAGATTTGGCAGAGCGAAATGAAGCTGATGTTGTCCGTTGTGGATATTTTGAAAGCTACGAGACAGATGAGCCGGATCACCCTGTGGGCGAATCGCGGTGTGTGCAACCGGATGTCGCAGACCAAATCATCGACTTGATGAACGATGGCTATTTAAGTGGCGTTGTGTGGAACAAGTTATATAGACGGACCGTGGTGGGTGATGTGCGGTATGATCCGGCTGACGGCTGCTCGGAAGATATTCTTTATAACTTCCGCGTACTATCCAAAACGCAAAAGGTGATTTATGGGGATAAACCTCTGTATCACTACGCCGTGCGTTTAGATTCCATTACCAATAATGAATTTAAGCCGGCGGCATTCTCTATTATCCGTGCAAAGCATATTATTATGGAAGCGCACAAAGATGATGAGCAGGTCGAGCCCTATTGCCTGAAAGGTTATTTGAATTCCGCCATGATCGTGATGAACAATATGCTCAGCAGCGGGCAGTGCCTGGAGTATTATCCCGGTCTGCGGGCGGAGATCTTAAAGTATAAATGGACGGTGTGGCGCTCCTCCTTATACAGGGTGAGAGACAAGGCAAAAATGTTATTGTTGGCACTTTCTCCAACGTTTTATAAAAAGGCTGTGACCAAGAAGTAGGTGACTGTATGAAAAAGCATGCATATATGATTATTGCCCATAATGAGTTTGAATTGCTTGAGATTCTTGTACGCTTATTAGATGATCCCAGAAATGACATTTATATTCATATTGATGCCAAGGTGAAGAATTTTGACTTTGCATATTTTAAGCAGTTGGTGCAAAAATCCAAGTTAGAGTTTACTCCGCGGCGCCTTTCGGTGACGTGGGGTCATTCTTCTCAAGTGATGACGGAGTTGCTCTTATTGCAAACAGCTGTTAACGGAGAGAATTCGGCAGAACCATATGCGTATTTTCATTTGCTGTCCGGTGTGGATTTGCCTATCAAATCCAATGACGAGATTCACGCATTCTTTGCAGAAAATCAAGGTAAAGAATTTGTTAATTTCGAACGAAACACGGCAAGCAGTTCGGCAGTTGCCAGACTTAGATATTATCATTTATTCCGAAAAAAGCGAAATCAAACAAACAAAATATTTGCTCAGATTGTCTTGCGATTACAGATTGCTTTGCATGTTAATCGACTGCGAGGAAAAAATCTTGTCATCCAAAAAGGAACAAACTGGTTCAGTATTACCAGGGATTCTGCAAAGTATATTCTGACAAAAGAAGCAGAAATTAAAAAGATTTTTGCTTATTCATACTGTGCTGACGAATTGTTGGTCCAGACCTTATTGATTAATTCTCCCTTTAAAGAGAATTTGTATTTGCCAGGAGCTGAGGATGACCAATTGGCTTGCGCGCGGTTGATCGACTGGGAGCGGGGAAATCCGTATGTGTTCCGTATGGCAGACTATGATGAGATTATGCAATCCTCGGCGATGTTTGCCCGTAAATTCAGTATGCAAACAGACTCGGAGATCGTGAAAGCGATACAGGATCGAATAGAGAAAAAGAATCTTGCAGAATGAACCGCTGATCTTGGTGGTTGTGCCGGTTTATAAAGTGGAGCCATATTTGGAGCATTGTGGACCAGACCTACTGGAATTTAGAATTTGTTTTGGTTGATGACTGTTCGCAGGAAAACTGCTTGGCGAAGTGCGAAATTCGAGGAAAAATATAAGATGGATAATAAACAAAAAGTCAAGGTCGGAATTGTTACAATTGTGGATCGTGGGAACTACGGTAATCGGTTGCAAAATTATGCATTGAATTATACATTGCATTTCCTTGGATTTGATACAGTTACATTTAATGATCCAATTCAAGTTCCGCACACTGTATTGTATTGGATAAAACAAGAAATTAAGCGAGTTTTAGGTGTGCGAAATGGACATTTATTGCGGCGGCATCGGTGCTTTGAAAAATTGAATAATCGCCATTTGCAATGGCAAGATTATCACTTGGCGAGTGATTGCGATTATGTAGTGCTTGGCTCTGATCAAATTTGGAATCCGGATTTTTGCTTTGTTCGCGACTCTTTGGACTTTTACTTCGGCGCATTTGTTCCACCTGAAAAAAGAATAGCTTATGCTGCCAGTATTGGTGTTGACAGGATTCCAAAGGACTTAACAGACACTTATGTTGGCTATTTGAAATCGCTAAAAGCAATCTCTATGCGTGAAGACCGGGGCGCGAGTATTGTTTATGATCTGACCGGTAAATCCGTACCTGTGGTGCTGGATCCGACTATGCTGCTTACAGAGCAAGCGTGGGCGGCACTGGAGAATAAGCCGAACTATAAGGTAAATAAGAAATTTTTACTGACTTATTTCTTAGGTGCGCTTTCTACAGAACGGCAAGCGTTTATTCAAAACATTGCAGATAAGTACGATTTGCAATGGATTGCTTTGGATAGCGAATGGGTGGAAAAGCCCCAAAATTTGGCGCACTATATGACCACGCCGGATGAATTTATTTGGCTTGTGCATCATTGTCAGCTGATGTTGACGGATTCCTTCCACGGCAGTGTGTTTTCTATACTCTTTGGCAAGCCGTTTCGCTGTTTTACAAGAGAAGACAACTACTTAGATATGGGGAGTAGGTTTGATACTCTTTTTGTCAGCCTTGGCATTGATGACTGGTGCCGCGGCTCCGTGCAGGAAGACCCGGACCACATTTTTTATAAAGACTATGCTTCCGTTCCGGCGGTTTTGGAGCGGGAGCGGCAATTTGCACTGGATTATTTGAAGAACGCATTGGAGATTCATGAGTAACGACAGCAGAACGAAAAACGCGGCGCGGAATTTGTTTTTTGGCACGATAACGCGAATTTACAACTTAATTGTTCCGTTTTTAATGCGCACGGCCATGATTTATTGGCTGGGTATGGAGTATGTGGGGCTGAACAGTCTGTTCACCTCTATTTTGTCCGTGCTGAATTTGGCAGAACTGGGCGTTGGTTCAGCCATGACTTTCAGTATGTACAAGCCCATTGCCGAACAGGACACAACCCGCATTTGCGCCCTAATGCGGCTCTATAAGATTTATTACCGTATTGTGGGGGCTGTAATCTTAGTGGCCGGTTTGGTGATTATTCCGGTGCTGCCCATGTTGGTGAAGAAAGACCTGCCGCCAAATGTGAATCTGTATGTGCTGTATTTGATCAATTTGCTGACCACGGTGGTTAGTTATTGGCTGTTTGCTTATAAAAACTGCCTGCTGTTTGCCCATCAGCGTAATGATATCGGCGACAAGATCGGCTATGTTATCAATACGGTGAAATACGGCGTGCAGTTGGCGGTGCTGTACTTTATGCGGGATTATTATGCGTATATTATTGTGGCGCTGCTGTCCGGCGTGGTGAGCAATATTGTAACCGCTATTGTGGTGGACAAGTTATATCCCCAGTACAAGGCCATGGGTAAGCTGCCGAAGGAAGATGTGCAGATCATCAACAAGCGAATTAAAGATCTGTTTACTTCAAAGATCGGCAGCGTGGTTTACGATTCTGCGGACACGCTTGTAATATCCGCATTTTTAGGCCTGACTGCGCTTGCAAAATATCAAAACTACTTTTTTGTAATGAATACCATCTTTGGCTTCGTGACCCTGATCACCAGTTCCAGCTCAGCGGGGATCGGTAACAGCTTGGTAACAGAGAGTGAGGAGAAAAACTATAAGGATCTGCGGAAATTTACTTTTCTGCTGTCCTGGCTGTCGGCTTTTTGCATTTGCTGTTTTGCCTGCCTGTATCAGCCGTTTATGACCCTTTGGGTGGGCAAGGACAACTTGCTGCCCTACGGTATGGTGCTGATCCTTTGTGTCTATTTCATCATTCGCCAGATCAATAATCTGCTGAATTTGTACAAGGACGCAGCGGGTATGTGGCACGAGGACCGCTGGCGCCCACTGATCTGCTCCCTGGTGAACCTGGTGGTGAACCTGATTTTGGTGCAGTTTTGGGGGCTTTACGGCATTTTAATCTCCACCATCATTGCCATGTTGGTGGTGGGTATGCCCTGGCTGACCCATAACCTGTTTACTGTGGTGTTCCATTGCAGTTGGAAGCCTTATGTGGGCCGCACCCTACGCTATGTGGCACTGGCGGCAGTCTGCTGCGGCGCGTGCGTTGGCGTTTGTCATTTTATCATGCTGCCGTCGCTGATTTTGACTATGATTTTACGGTTGCTTGTGTGTGCCGTGCTGCCCAATGGTGTGTTCCTGATCGCGTATCGAAAAACAGATGAATTCGCCTATTTTGCCGGGTTGCTGAACCGGCTGACCAAGGGTAAGGTGCCTGTGCTGCGGAGGTGGTCCGGTTGCTGAATACGCCGAAAGTGCGGTGCACCGGCTGTACCGCTTGTGTGGCCGCATGCCCCAAAAGCTGTTTGCGTATGGAGCGGGACAAAGAGGGCTTTTTCTACCCTGTGGCAGAGGAAGCGGCTTGTATAAACTGTGACCGCTGCAACCGGGTTTGCCCGGCGCAAAAGCCGTTGCCGGTGGATGATAAGGAACCCCTTTGTTACGCCGCCATTTCTCGGCAAGACCGACAGCGGGCACAAAGCTCCTCCGGTGGCGTGTTCTCCCTTTTGGCGGAGAAAATGCTGGAGCAGGGCGGCGCAGTCTACGGTGCGGCAATGGAGCCGGATCTGACGGTGCACCATCTGCGCATAACGCATACAGAGGATCTGCCCCGTCTGATGGGCAGCAAATATGTGCAAAGCCGTGTGGGGGATTGCTTTACTAGAGTGCGACTGGATTTGGCACAGGGCAGGAAAGTGCTGTTCTCCGGTACCGGCTGCCAGGTGCAAGGGCTGCTGGGCTATTTAGGCGGACCAAAGCCGGGACTGTTGACGGTAGATGTGATTTGCCACGGCGTGCCGTCGGAAGCGATATGGCAGGCTTATGCCAAGGTCATCGGTGCGCAGCTGCCCTTGTCTTTTCGTGACAAATGCACCGGCTGGCAGCAGTATTCCGTGCAACTGAACGGTATGGCACACCCGTACAGGCAGGACCCGTATATGCGGCTGTTTCTTTCCGATGTGATTCTGCGCCCGTCCTGTTATCATTGCCCGGCAAAAGGTGCAAGCCGTGTGTCGGATCTGACCTTAGCGGACTTTTGGGGAATTCAAAATGTGGATCCCACCATGTTTGACAATAAGGGCACCTCACTGGTGCTGGTGCACAGCGCCGCCGGGGAACAAGCCTTGGCGCAGATCCGATCGGATCTACTGCTGAAAGCAGAACCGTTGGAGTCGGCCTTAGCCGGGAACCCCAGTGCGGTGCATTCTGCTACGGAGCCGAAAGCACGGGCTGCGTTCTTTGCGGAATTTGAAAAACGGCAAGGTGATTTAGACTACCGGCGGGCGGCGGACAAATATTGCCTGTTCTATGGCAATAGTGTAAAACAAAAGGCGGTTGCCTGTGCCAAAAAGCTGCTGCGCAGAGGATAAAGCACAGAAAAATGGAATAAATGACCCATATTAGCACTCTTGCAAAAAGAGTGCTAATTGTTTATTCTTTGTTCACATATTATTCATAAATGGAGTCTATAGTAAGAATTGTTCCAAGGGAGAAACAAAAGAAAGAGCAATGCAAACCGTGCGTTAGAATCAGAAAGGAGTTGGTACCCATGGGTAGCAACCAAGCGCAGTCGGCAACTTAATCTTACCGAATCTGCATATAAAGTTAACAACAGTTTGAATTTCATTTTGGAGGTAACAGATATGCTGAATCGTAGAAATAATTATGCAATGACCACTTATGATCCCTTTAGAGAGATGGATAACTTTGAGCGCCACTTTTTTGAGGACCCCTTTGGGTTGTTCTTCAGTAACGACAGTCAGTCCGCCTTTAAGACGGATATTACCGATGAGGGTGACGCTTACAGGTTGGAAGCGGATTTGCCCGGATTTGATAAGAAAGATATTCATGTGGATATTAACGGCGATCGAATGACCGTCAGTGCCCAGCGCCACTCCGACTATGAGGAGAAAGACAAAAAAGGCAAGTACATTCGCTCTGAGCGTTCCTATGGTACTTACAGCCGCAGCTTCGATGTAAGCGGTGTAGATACTGAGGGTATTAAGGGCGGCTATAAGGACGGTGTGCTGACCTTGACTTTGCCCAAGAAGGCGGAGGACACCCCCACGAGCCACAGGATTGAACTGGAATAACCGCTTACGCCCATGTTGCGTAGATAGACGCTGCTGTTGGATTTTCCCCTTTCTTTGATATACAACAGTACCCACGAACAATGGCAGCAAAAAAGCCGGCGGCGGACCAAAAGGCCCACCGCCGGTGTTTTTTTATTATCCTTTATTGCCTGGATTTGAAGTTGTCGATCACAATATGGTAGCGATCGTAGGCGCGGCGCACTGCGTCGTCCCAGCTGATATAGATTTCCTCCTGGGCGGCCTTGCCCACGCGGTGGAGATAATCTTTTTGGTGCATGATCTGTTGCAGGCGCACTGCAATGCTGTGGGCGCTCTCCAGGCAAAGAAAACCATTGCGATCGTCGGTAACACCCTCGGCGGCGCAGCTGCCGGCCACCAGCAGACTGGGGGTGCCGCAGGAGGCTGCCTCTCGAACAACTAAGCCATTGGTGTCAAATACAGAGGGAAACAGCAGCAAATCGGAAATGCCGTAATAGCCTTGAATTTCCGCCCGATCCAGCACCTTGCCGGTGTAGATGACTTTGTCCGCCAGACCCAGTTTGCGAAAATACTTTTGTATGGCGTTCTCGTTGGCGCCGAAGCCTACCATCAGCAAACGAAAATCCTCGCCTCGCTCCATTAAAATCTTGCAGGCGTCTAAAATTAAACGAATGTTCTTGTACCAAATCATACGGCCTACATAGATAAACACCGGCACGCCGTCAGGAATATTATGCTTGCGGCGGATCATATCTACTTGGGATTGGGGCACATCTACCTTGGGCATATCGCAGCCGTTGGGCATCACTACATAATCGCCTTGGTAGCCAAAGCGGCGCAAACTCTCTACCGTGCCCTCGCTGGTGACCCATACTTCATCGGCGGCGCTGATGTTCTTCAGCATAAAATTGTAGGCGAAGTCCTTGGCGGGCTTGCCGGGAATGCACCGGTCAAAGTCATACTCATACTTGGTGTGATAAGTGAGTACCGTGGGAATGGGATGCAACTGTGCCACCCGCTTAAAGTAGTAGCTGGTAGCCAGGGGACAGTGGGAGTGAAGCAGATCAAAATGCCGGTCAATAATGGCTTGGTGCAGCTCCGGCTTAAAGGGCCACCCTACGCTGTATCCTTCTTTGGTGGGAATCCACCAGCTTTTATAGCGGAAGATCTCATACGGATATTTATAGTCCTGCTGATTCGGATTCTTTGGGGTGACGATCACAGCCTCTCCAAGGCCCTGATTGATCTTCTCCGCATAGCTTTGGGCCACATTGCTGATCCCGTCCGTGGTGGGTGGGAATGCATCTGTGCCGATGGCGATTTTTAATTTATCGTTCAAGTTTTCACCTGCTTTTGCAAATCATAAGGATTTTTGGGCATTATAGCACAATTTTGCCTGAATGTAAATTGTCGGGCAGCGAATTTTACAGTTTGTTTATGCCCTGCGGCTAAATCCCGCGTTACGGCCTAAGAATTTGGAAAAGCGGCAAAAAAGGCTTGCTATCCCGGCCGCCTTTCTATATAATGATATATGTATAAATACCTATGGGAGGGGGAGAAAAATGACCCAGAACTATTCTGTATCGCTGGAGAAGATTATAGCGGCGCATAATCTGGAAATCATCTATTTGCCAAAGCCGGCGGATGAGATCTTGATTACCACCAATGAGGTCAACCGACCGGGGATCGTGATGACCGGCTATACGGATTATTTCGATGCTGAGCGGATTCAGATCTTAGGGTGGACAGAGTTTGGCTTTTTGCTGAATATGGAGCCGGAAAAACGGCGCCGGGCACTCCAATATTGGTTGGCACTGCACCCGGCTGCGGCTGTGGTGACTCGAGGGCTGGACATTCCGGATTACTTCGTTGAGGAGTGCAAGGCGCACCAGGTGCCGCTGTTGCGCACCCAAGAGGAGACCTCGCCCTTCCTGGCAACTTTAATCGCTTATTTGAATGCAGAACTGGCCCCCCGGATCACACGCCACGGCGTGCTGGTGGAGGTGTACGGCGAAGGTGTACTTATTACCGGTGAGAGCGGTGCGGGCAAAAGCGAGGCGGCCGTAGAGTTGATCAAGCGCGGGCACCGACTGATCGCCGATGACGCGGTGGAAATTCGCAAGGTCAGCGACAAAACGTTGATAGGCGCGTCTCCCAGCAACATTCGCCACTTTGTGGAGCTGCGGGGCATTGGCATTATCAATGCGCGCCGGATCTTTGGTATGGGTGCCGTTAAGAATACGGAAAAAATTGATATGGTCATTCAGCTGGAGGCTTGGGACTCCACCAAGGCGTATGATCGGCTGGGACTGGACAATGAGTACACCCGTATTTTGGATATTCAGGTGCCGGTGATCACCGTACCCATCACCCCCGGGCGGAACCTGGCGGTGATCGTAGAAACGGCGTCCATGAACAACCGCCAAAAGAAAATGGGCTATAACGCTGCCAAAGAGCTGATGGCCGGTCTTGGGATGGAAGAGATCGAGCCGGAGGATAAAGAACTGGAGATTTGGAAGAATTCATAACGGAGGATAAAAGATATGTACAGCTTAGGAATTGACTTGGGGGGCACCAACATTGTCGCCTCCGTGGTGGACGATCAATTTAATATTATCTCTACTGCAAAAACCAAGACGAATGCGCCGCGCCCGGCCAACGCCATTTTTGACGATGTGGAGAAGGTGTGCCGCGAGGCCGTGCGGGAGGCCAAGCTCACCATGAGTGACCTGGTGGCCGTAGGTATGGGCTCTCCCGGTACCTGCAATGCAGACGGCGTGATCGAGTTTGCCAACAACCTGGCCTTTAACAATGTGCCTGCCCGGGAAATGCTTCGGGAGCGCTTGGGGGTCGACAATGTATTTGTAGAGAATGACGCCAACTGCGCCGCACTGGGCGAGGCGTTTGCCGGTTGCGGCAACGGGTCCAAGAATTTTGTGGCTGTGACCCTGGGCACCGGCGTGGGCAGCGGCATCATTTTGGACGGCAAGATCGTCAACGGTGTCAACTGCGCCGGTGGCGAGTGCGGCCACATGGTGATTATGGTAGACGGCGAGCAGTGCTCCTGCGGTCGTAAGGGCTGCTGGGAGGCTTATGCTTCCGCTACGGCGCTGATCCGCCAGACCAAGCGCGCCATGGACGATTACCCGGACTCCATTATGCACCGCCTGGCTGCGGAAGAGGGCGGCGTCAACGGCAAGACTGCGTTTGACGCCATGCGCCTTGGCGATATTGCCGGTATTGAAGTGGTGAATAACTATATCAAGTATGTGTCTTGCGGGTTGATCAATTTGGTCAACGCCTTGCAGCCGGAAATCATCTGCATCGGCGGCGGTATCTGCAACGAGGGCGACACTTTAATGGAGCCCCTGCGCCGCTATGTGCAGGCAGAGCGTTACAGCATTCACAGCAAAATTCAAACCCAGATTGTAAAGGCACAGCTGGGCAATAACGCCGGTATTATCGGCGCAGCGCTGCTGTACCAGGTGAAATAATGCAGGGTGATGGCGTGAGAGAACTCCTTGCGGCAGCCCGAGAAATGGGCTGTGATTATTTGGAAAACGAACCTATGCGCCTGCACACCACCTTTAAGATCGGCGGCCCGGCGCGGGTGCTGCTGTTCCCGGAGACGGAAGAGCAGATCACGGCGCTGGTGCAGTGTGCCCGGGCAAACGGCGTGCGGCTCTTGACCATCGGCAACGGCTCTAATTTGCTGGTGGCAGACAAGGGCATTGACGCGGCGGTGCTGGTGATGGATAAGCACTTTTCTGCCGTAACGGTAAAGGGCGATACCATTTTTGCCCAGGCCGGTGCGTCGCTGATGAAGGTGTGTCGCACAGCGTTGGAGCACAGCCTGACGGGGCTGGAATTTGCCTACGGCATTCCCGGCTCCTGCGGAGGCGCGGCCTTCATGAACGCCGGTGCCTACGGCGGTGAGATGAAGGATGTGCTGGTGCGCTGCACCCACATTGATGGAGACGGCAAATCGGGTCAGCTGGCAGGGGAGGACCTGCACCTGTCCTATCGCCACAGTGCGTATTATGACAACGGCTGCATTATTACCGGGTTGGAGTTGCGCTTGCAGCCCGGCGATCCGGCGGAGATCAAAGCCAAGATGGACGATCTGATCGGCCGCAGAAGGGAAAAGCAGCCTATCGAATACCCCAGCGCAGGCTCTACTTTTAAGCGTCCGCCCGGCCACTTTGCCGGTGCGCTCATTGACCAATGCGGTCTGCGAGGTACAAGTGTGGGTGGTGCCCGGGTCAGCGAGAAGCACGCCGGCTTTGTGATCAATACAGGCGGTGCCACCTGTGCCGATGTGCTGGCCCTTTGCCGGCAGTGCAGGGAAAAGGTGCTGGCGGAGACCGGTGTAGAGCTGGAAATGGAAATACGAGTAACGGAGTAAGTAAAAGTTAATGGAATTTGCAAACAAGGAACTGATCATTATAACCGGCGTCAGTGGTGCCGGTAAATCCAGCGCAATGGGCTTCTTGGAAGATGTGGGCTACTACTGCATTGATAATATGCCTCCGGTGCTGCTGCCCACCTTTATCGGTTTGATTGCCAATCGGGAGGAGTATCGCAAAGTAGCCATCGTAGTGGATGTGCGCTCCAGTGAAGTGTTTGAGGACTTCATCAAGAGTATGAACGACGCCAAGTCCAATTACGGCTATGATGTGAAGATTATTTATTTGGATATTAAGACCCCGGTGGCACTGAAGCGTTACAAGCTTACCCGCCGCAAGCACCCCTATGCCGATCGCTTTAACGGGGATATTGCCGCAGCGCTGGCGTATGAAAAAGAAATTTTGGCGCCCCTGCGGTTGCGGGCGGATCATGTGATTGATACTTCGGATGCAGCGCCAAATCAGTTGCGTACCCGCCTGGCCCAAATTCTTCTTGGCAGCGACAAGGATATGATGAACATTCATGTGATGTCCTTTGGCTTTAAGCACGGCATTCCCAGCGAAGCGGATTTTGTGATCGATGTGCGCTGCCTGCCAAATCCCTACTGGGTGGAGGCGCTGCGCAGCAAGACCGGCCTGGATAAGGAAGTGAAGGACTATGTGTTCTCTTTCAAGGAGTCTGAGGAGCTGCTGCAAAAGCTCATCGGTCTTTTGGACTTCCTGAACCCGCTGTATATCCGAGAGGGTAAGAGCCAGATCGTCTTTGCCATTGGTTGCACCGGCGGCAATCATCGCAGCGTGGCCATTGCCGAGGCGCTGAAAGATCATTTTGAATCACGGTGGGACAATGTGACCGTCCATCATCGGGATATTAACCGAGGTTGACGCAAATGTCCTTTTCTCAAACCGTGAAGGGCGAACTGATTGACGCCCAATATACAGAACCCTGCTGCCGAAAAGCATTCCTTTACGGAATGTGCCTTTTCGGCAAAAGTTTTTCCTCCCGTCAGGTGGCACTGCAAACGGAGAACCCCCGTATTGCAGAGAAATATAGTGTACTGCTGGCGGAAATTTGCCGGGTAGAGGCGGCGGTGGTGCCGTCTCCCGGGCGACGCAGTTTTACCGTCAGCGTAACGGACGGCAGCGACTGTGCCAAGATACTGAAGACCTTTGCCCACCAGGGTGCCGGCAGCCTGCGGGTGAATTACGCCAACTTTGACTGCGAGAATTGCCAAAATGCGTTTATCGCCGGGGCATTTTTATCCTGTGGCACGGTGTCCAGTCCTAAGAGTGACTACCATTTGGAATTTACCGTTCCGTATCAGAATTTGGCTGCCAGCTTTGTGACCATGTTAGAGGAAAAGGAATTAAAGCCCGGCCTAACGAACCGTAAGGGATATCATATCTTGTACTTTAAGGGCAGCGAGGCCATTGAGGACTGCCTGTACCTGATGGGCGCTTCCGGCGCAATGTTTGAGATGATGAATGTAAAGATTGTCAAAGACATTCGCAATTCCGCCAATCGTAAGGCCAACTGTGAGACTGCCAATATTGAACGTATGGTCCAAGCGGTACGGGTGCAGCTGGATGCCATAGAGAAAATTCGCCGCCTGCGTGGGCTGGAGTATCTCAGCGAGGATTTGCACGCTATGGCGCGCCTGCGCGAGGAAAACCCGGACAGCTCTTTAAGTGAACTGGCAGAGATGAGCGCTTTGTCTCGCAGCGGGGTCAATCACCGGCTGCGGCGCATTGTGGATATTGCTGCGGCTTTAGACGAGAAAGTGTAATTTACTACGCAAAGAAAAAGGAAATTGAATGATGTTTACGCATTTGCATGTGCATACGGAGTTTAGTCTGCTGGACGGCGCTTGCCGTCTGGACGATTTGGTGAGCCGTGCAAAGGCGCTTGGAATGCAGTCCCTTGCGATTACGGATCACGGTAATATGTACGGGGCTGTTGATTTTTATAAGGCGTGCAAGCGGCAGGGGGTACGCCCCATTATCGGCTGCGAAGTGTATGTGGCGCCCCGCACCCGGTACGATCGGGAGCGGGTACAGGATAAGGCTTACAATCACCTGATTCTGCTGTGCGAGAACGAAGAGGGCTACAAAAACCTGATTGCCATGGTTTCTAAGGGCTATACGGAGGGCTTTTATTTTAAGCCGCGCATTGACCGAGATCTGCTGCAAAAGCACCATCAAGGCCTGATTTGCTTGTCTGCCTGCCTGGCCGGGGAAATTCCCCAGGCACTGTTGGAGCGGGATTATGACAAGGCGAAGGAGACCGCCCTGTGGTACAGCGACCTGTTTGGTTCGGAACATTACTATTTGGAATTGCAAGACCATGGTATTCCGGAACAGCAGACGGTAAACGCCGGACTGCTGCGCCTGAGTCGGGAGACGGGTATTCCCTTGGTAGCCACCAACGATGTGCACTATGTGCGCCGGGAGGATGCCAAAATTCAGCAGGTGCTGATCTGCATTGCCACCAACCATGTGCTGGGGGAGGACACCGGGCTGGAGTTTCACTCGGATCAGTTCTACCTTAAAAGTGAGGAGGAGATGGCAGAGACCTTTGCTGCCGTGCCCCAGGCGCTGGAGAATACGGAGAAGATCGCCCGGCGCTGCAACTTTGATTTTGAATTTGGTAACACCAAGCTACCGTATTATGAGACCCCCGGCGGTATGGATCACTACGCTTACTTCCAAAAGCTGTGCCGGGAGGGTATGGTGCGCCGCTATGGCCAACACCCGCCCAAGGCCTATGCAGAGCGGCTGGAGTATGAGCTGAACACCATACAGAAGATGGGTTACACGGACTATTACCTGATCGTGGTGGATTTTGTGCAGTACGCCAAGGATCAGGGCATACCGGTGGGACCGGGGCGTGGCTCCGGCGCCGGGTCCATTGCCGCCTATTGTATCGGCATTACAGATATTGACCCCATGAAGTACGACCTGCTGTTTGAGCGGTTTTTGAACCCGGAGCGGGTGTCTATGCCGGACTTTGATATTGACTTTTGCTATGAACGGCGGCAAGAGGTGATCGACTATGTGACCCGCAAATACGGCGCGGACCATGTGGCACAGATCGTCACCTTCGGCACCCTGGCGGCCCGTGCGGCCATTCGCGATGTGGGTCGGGTGATGGGTATGCCTTATGCTGCTGTGGACGCGGTGGCAAAGCTGGTGCCTCGGGACCTGCATATCAGCCTGGATCAAGCTATTAAAAAATCAGCGCCTTTACGCAAGCTGATGGCAGAGGATCCCAAGGTGCAGGAGCTGATGGACACTGCCCGCCAAATCGAGGGTATGCCCCGCAATGCCTCTACCCACGCCGCCGGTGTGGTGATCACCCGGGACCCGGTGGCCAGTTATGTGCCTTTGGCCACCAATGATGATGTGGTGGTAACCCAGTATATTATGACCACCTTGGAAGAACTGGGCCTGCTGAAAATGGACTTCCTGGGTTTGCGCACCTTAACGGTGATCCACGACGCAGCCCGTGCGGCAAATATAGACATCAATACGATTGATATTAACGATCCGGCGGTGTATAATCTGTTTGCCGCCGGCAAGACGGAGGGGATTTTCCAGTTTGAGTCCGCCGGCATGAAAGAAATGCTGCAAAAGCTGCGCCCCACTTGCCTGGAGCACCTGATCGCTGCCACTTCGCTGTACCGACCCGGTCCCGCGGACCAGATTGACGGCTATGTGGCCTGCGCCAACGATCCCTCTAAGGTGCGGTACAAAACCCCGCTGTTAAAGCCGATCTTGGAGAATACCTACGGCTTTATCGTCTACCAAGAGCAGGTCATGCAGATCTTTCGAGCACTGGCAGGGTATAGCTACGGCCAGGCGGATGTGGTGCGCCGTGCCATGAGCAAGAAAAAGCACGATGTGATGGAGCGGGAGCGCACCCACTTTGTCACCGGCGCAGTGGCGAACGGTGTGGAGGAGGCGGCAGCTAACGCCATCTTTGACGATATGGCGGGATTTGCCAGCTATGCCTTCAATAAATCCCATGCCGCCTGCTATGCCTTGGTGGCTTATCGCACTGCGTATTTGAAGGTACACGCTCCGGCGCAGTTTATGGCAGCGCTGCTTACCTCTGTGCTGGATCGCAGCAACAAGGTGGCGTCCTATATTGCCGAGTGCAAGCGTATGGGCTTGCAGCTGGCACCGCCGGATGTGAACACCTCTATGAAGGGCTTTACCGCAGAGGGCAAAGTGATTCACTATGGGCTTTTGGGCATTAAAAATTTAGGCAGCGAGTTTATCAACGATATTATCGCCGAGCGGGAAAACGGCGCCTTCGAGAGCATTTTTGATTTTTGCCGCAGGCTATGCGACAAGCATTTTAACCGCCGCGCGGTAGAGAGTTTGATCCGCTGCGGTGCGCTGGATCACTTGGGGGCGAACCGTCGCCAGATGCTTCAGGCGCTGCCGGCCATCGTCAGCAATTTGGACGAATATAAAAACAGTTTGCGTTACGGGCAGGTGGGTTTCTTTGAGTTGTCCGGCGGGCAGGATTTTGGCTTTGAATTCGATTTGCCCCAGGTGGAGGAGTTCCCAAAAAATGAGTGCCTGAAGATGGAAAAGGAAATGACCGGTCTGTTCCTGTCCGGCCACCCCATGGATAAATACGATCGGGTTCTGGACCATTTGGGCTATCCCCGCACAGCACAGCTGCTGGCACCGGACGGCCCCTACAAGGACGGCCAAACGGTGACTCTGTGCGGCAGTGTGACCGGTATTACTATGAAAAAGACCCGCACCGGAGAGAGTATGGCCTTCGTACAACTTAGTGATCCGCTGGGCAGTATGGAGGTGCTGGTGTTCCCCAAGGTGCTCACCCGGTATGCCCGTTTCATTGCCGAGGGCAAGGTGATCACCGTAACCGGCGCTCTGTCTCTGGAGGAGGAAAAGGACGCCAAGATTTTGGCGAACACCATTGACGGGCCACCTACGGCGCAAACACTGCCGTTGACGGAACACGCGGCGGTACTTCCGGCAGAGGAGAAGCGCCACAAGCACCGGGGACTGTTTTTGCGGTTAGACAGCCAAACAGACCCCAGGCTGCACAAAGCGCAGGTGGTGACTTCCATTTTTGACGGACCGGAGCCGCTGTGGTACTACTATAAGGACACCGGACGCTATGTGCGCGCCCCGCAGCAGGACTTTGTGTCGGTCAATCCTACCATGCTGGCAGAATTGAAACGCATTTTAGGGCATGATAATGTTGTCTATATTGCACAGTAATAGCAGACAAAAATTTTGCTATTATGACAAAGTTTTACCGCTTTTGCCCAGAATTGGAAAGGGCATCTTGACTTTTTTCTGCCAAATTAGTACAATGTGATTTGAATGTAATTTGATGTGGAGGCTGAAAGGCATGAAGACAATAGCAGTTTTGACCAGTGGTGGCGACTCTCCCGGCATGAACGCCGCTGTGCGTGCTGTGGTGCGTACCGCCTGTGAAAACGGGATTCGCGTGTTAGGCGTGATCCGCGGCTATAACGGTTTGATCAACGGCGATTTTGTGGAGATGGATTTGCGCTCTGTTTCGGATATTATTCATCGGGGCGGCACCAAGCTCTATTCTGCCCGCAGCGTGGAGTTCGCTACGGAGGAGGGCATGCGCAAGGCCATTCGCGTTTGCCGTGAGAACGGCATTGAGGGCGTAGTGGTCATCGGCGGCGACGGTTCTTTCCGTGGGGCCCGCGATCTGTCCCAGAGAGGTATTCCCTGTGTGGGTTTGCCCGGTACGATCGATAACGATATTGCTTGCTGTGACTATACTATTGGGTATGATACCTGTATGAACACCATTATGGAGATGGTGGATCGCATTCGCGATACGGCCGAGAGCCACGACCGTTGCATGGTGGTTGAGGTGATGGGTCGTCGTGCCGGTTATCTGGCGCTGAACGCCGGCATTGCCGTAGGCGCTACCGCAATTCTGATTCCGGAGATCGAGTTTGATATTCAAAAGGATGTAATTGAGCGGATGAAGCGCACCCTGCGCACGGACAAAAAGCACTTTTTGATCATTGTGGCCGAGGGCGTTGGGATCAATGTGAACGAGTTGGCCAAGGAGATCCAGGCTAAGACCGGCGTGGAGTCTCGTGCCTGTGTGCTGGGCCATGTGCAGCGCGGCGGTTCGCCTACTGCTCGCGACCGTGTGTTGGCAACCCAAATGGGCAACTATGCGGTAAAGAACCTGTTGATGAAGGGCATTGGCAATCGTGTGGTGGCCATTCATCAGGACAAAATCGTAGATTACGATATTTTTGAGGCTCTGAATATGGAGAAACATATTGATCCTGAGCTGTATCAGACCGCTTTGGAAGTGTCTATTTAACTTTATCTTACAAAATTGTAAAAACACCGTCGGTGCGTGCTTGCCCGACGGTGTTTTTTATTTGCTGCCATTATTTTGCACGGCAGTTTTGGCACTTTTATCGCATACTAAAACGGGTGATAAAATGAAAAAGTGTGTGCGTGCAGCTACGGCAGTATTGGCCGTGGTGCTTGCGGTGATCTACGGCTTGGTTGGCTTTGGCTGTTGGGCTTTGCCGGACACGGTGCGTACCGGCGGCGGAGATGCAGCTTACTTTGGCGGCTTGTATACCGTCAGCGGCGGGCGTGCCGGAGCGGTGGATGCACGGCAGGAGACGGCCGTCTCCGGGACGCAAAAAGAGGTGCGCCTGTTGAACGCGGTGCCGGTAAAGCCTGTGGCACTGCAAAAATCGGCGCCGCGGCAGGTGGCGGTCAGCGGCAGTGCCTTCGGAATTAAGATCTACACAGACGGGGTGCTGGTGGTGGGTACCCGGGATGTGCAGGTGGACGGAAAGGCAATGAACCCTGCCGCCAAGGCCGGTATACAAAGCGGTGACTTGATTGTAGCGATAGACGGCAAAAAGGTTAGCGCTTCAGAAGATGTGGCGGCGCTGTTCTCACGCTCCGGCGGTGCCGTATCCGTGCAGGTGAAGCGGGACGGAAAATATAAGACGTTTTCGTTGACGCCGGTGTATTCCAAAGCAGACGGTTGCTGGAAGGCAGGGGTATGGGTGCGTGACTCCACTGCCGGAATCGGTACGGTGACTTACTATGACCCGCAGACCGGTGTAATGGCGGCGCTGGGTCATCCCATTACCGATGTGGACACCGGTGAGATTATGCCTATTTTACGGGGCGAGGCGGTTGCAGCTAAGGTCACCAAGATTTATAAAAGCAAGGCGGGCAGCACCGGTTCTATTTGCTGCGATTTTTTGCAGCAGCCATTGGGCGTGCTGACAGAAAATGACAACGCCGGTGTGTTCGGTCGATACAACTGCTCTTTGAAAGGCATGCGAACCTATCCGGTAGCGACTGCGCAGCAGGTAGAGAACGGAGACTGCCAGGTGCTTACCACTGTGGACGGCGACAACACACCCCGATTATATAAGGCAAAGATCATTCATATCAGCTACCGGGGCGGCAGCGGTGAAAAGAATATGATTGTGCGGATAACGGACCCGGTGCTGCTGGCCAAGACAGGCGGCATTGTGCAGGGCATGAGCGGTTCTCCAATTCTGCAAAACGGGCGGCTGGTAGGTGCTCTGACCCATGTGATCGTGGATAGCCCCCGCCGTGGGTATGCAATTTTTGCAGAAAGTATGTTAGCTGCGTCGGATGCTGTCGCGAAAGACACAAGGTGAAAAAAAATCACAAAAAACAGTGAAAAAGTATTGCAAAACGCCTCCGAAAATGGTAAGATATGACAGAAACAAGAAGGAGGTTTCACTATGAAAGAAATGATAAGAGTATTGATTGCAGACGATTCGGCGGCTTTTGGCAAGGCCTGCCAAAAAGAATTGAAAGCCGGCGGGTTTGACTGCGTGTTGACCCAAAAGGACGGCAACCGGGTAATCTCGCTGCTGGACACGCAGCACTTTGATGTGGTGGTGATGGATGTGTTTATGAGCGGCGCAGACGCCATGGAAGTGCTGGAACACATGGAGCCCATGGCAGAGAAGCCGCTGGTGCTGCTGTTGTCCTCTATGGACACACCGGAGTTTGAGGAGCAGATGATTCGAGCAGGTGCGGACTACATGCTCATCAAGCCGGTACGGCCCCAGTCGGTGGCGCATCGAATCAGTCGTCTGTCCCAGTGGAAGGCCAAGAGCAAGAACCCGCGTTCCGCCGATGTGCAGGGTGCGGATTTGGATCTGATTATTTCGGACATTATGCGCCAGATCGGCGTACCTGCCCACATTAAGGGCTATCAGTACCTGCGCTCGGCCATCAAGCTGTCCGTGGAGGACCCGGAGATGATGAGCAGCGTGACAAAGCTGCTGTATCCTACGGTAGCCAAGATGCACGGCACGACTGCCTCTCGGGTGGAGCGGGCAATCCGCCACGCCATTGAGGTGGCCTGGGATCGGGGCGATGTGGATGTACTGTCGTCTTATTTCGGCTATACCATTCAATCCCAGCGGGGCAAGCCCACCAACAGCGAGTTTATCGCCATGATCGCCGATAAATTGAAACTAACCTTTAAGTCTGCGTAAAACAGACCGTTTTGTGATTAAAATTGAAGAATAAAAAATAGAGCTGTACGGCAAAGCGTCGTACAGCTTGTTTTATGCTTATGCAGTTAACCCATCAGTTCCGCCAGTTCAAAGGTTTGAAACTGAATATGGCTGGAGGGTCGGTCCTCGTAGAGCACGCCCAGGGTGTGCGCGTCAATTTGCACCAGGCAGGAGTAGGCAAAAAAGCCCTGGTTGATGGGCACATGGCGCACCCAGTCCACATGGGTGTAGCCGCCTTTTTTGCGCCGCAGTTTGCCTACGGAGAGCATACCGTTTTCACGGGTGTGCCCGGAGGGATGGCTGCAAAAGACGGTGTCTCCGACAGCGATCACGCTTTTTTGGCACTTGGGGGCGTACAGCCCGGTTTTGCCGCATTTGCTCCAGCTTTTTCCCTTGTTGACAGAAATGGACATAGGGGTCTTTCCGAAGCGCTTTTGCCGTCCAAAGCCCACAATACTGCCGTCCGGCGCTTCCACCATTTGCCACTCGTCCGTATTCTCCGCATAGGGCTGGGAGGTCATGCGGTGCCAGGTGTCGCCGTTGTCAACACTGTAAATGGAGACGGTGCTTTTGCGGTCCACATACAAGGGCATAATGATTCGTCCGTCTGTGGTGGTAATGCCCGCACCGGGTGCTACGCCCAGGAAGGTGCCGTCCGTTTCATGAAGCACCATATTGGTAATGTCCACCGGATCACTCCAGGTTTTGCCCCGGTCGCTGCTGCGCAGCATAAATACATAGCAACGCTTGGGTGCCTTTAGCGGCGCACCAAAGGTGGTGACCGCTCCGGCTTCATTCTTGCCAACTGCGCCGTTTAAGTAAATGTTGCCCACATATTCGTCGCCTTTATAAAGATCGCCAAAGCCGCTGCCCAGGCGGTAGGGGGTGGGCTGCTTTTGACTGTCCAGCACCGCGCCGCTTTCTTCTATGTAGTAGAAATTGCCGTCGCGGTCATAGATCAGCGGCCGCATTCTACCGTTGAGTTGGGCGTAGGGCACCTTGTGCTTATCCAGCAGACGCTGATTGTGCAGTCCCTTGCACTCCGGCCAAAAATCCGCCAGCAGGATCACATCGCCGTTTGGTGCCACCGCCATACAGGGATCAATGTAAAAAGCGGAGGCATAGCAGTCGGCGCTGATCTTGGTCTCCCTTGCCGGGGGAGCGGCAATGGTTTCAATGGGCGACCAGGTTTCGCCGCCGTCTTCACTGCGGCGTACAGCCAGCTCAATGTAGCCCCAGTCCGCCCCGCAGGAGGCGCGGTCGATAGCGGCGATGAGGGTGCCGTCGGCGTTAATTAAACTTGGAATACGAAAGGCGTTGCCGCCGTTGTCCGCATTGCTGTCTGCGGTGAGCGCTTTGTCGAGAAAGGTCTCGCTGCTGCCGCAGAAGATAAGTTGTTCCTTTGCCATGTGGGTGTTGCCCCTTTCCGTGTGCTTCATTATGCATATCTTAGCATATTAAAATTGAAAATGAAAGGGAATTTTTGCAAAATGGCTTGCAATACGGCGGCGAATTCGGTACAATGGAATTGAAATTTTTTGTAAAGGAGGTAAAGTTTATGCTTTGGACACTTAAAAAGTGCTGGTACAGAATTTATCAGCGCGTTTTTAAGGTAGCCATGTGTTTTATGGACTGGTCCGCACCCCAGCTGCTGGAGGGTGCCGGTTCCGTACTGCGCCTGCCTGAGCTGATTAAGAGCAAAGGCTTAAAAAAGGTGCTGGTGGTAACCGACAAGGGTTTGATCGCACTGCATCTGTTAGATCCGCTGTTTGCGAAATTGGACGAGGTCGGCATTGCCTATGTGGTATATGACGGCGTGCGCCCGAATCCTACCATCCCCTGCATTGAGGAGTGTAAGGACATGTATGTCAAAAACGGCTGCGAGGGCGTCATTGCTTTTGGCGGCGGTTCTGCGATGGACTGCGCTAAGGTTGCCGCTGCTCGTGCGGTAAAGCCCAATCAGTCTGTGCGCGCCATGCGCGGCCAGCTGAAAGTGCACAAGAAATTACCGCCGCTGTTTGCCGTACCTACCACTGCCGGTACCGGTTCTGAGACCACGGTTGCTGCTGTTGTCACGGATCCTGAAACCCATGAGAAGAATGCTGTCAACGATACCTGTCTTCGTCCCAAGTATGCGGTGCTTGACCCGGAATTGACCGTAGGTTTGCCGCCGCACATCACTTCGACCACCGGTATGGACGCACTCACCCATGCAGTTGAGGCTTACATCGGCAAGAGCAACACCAAGGAGACCATTGCAGAAGCTGAGGAGGCTGTGAAGCTGATCTTCGCCAATTTGGAGAAGGCTTACACAGACGGAAAGGATTTGGAAGCCAGGGGCAATATGCTTAAGGGCTCCTATTTGGCCGGCCGTGCCTTTACCCACGCTTATGTGGGCTATGTGCATGCCATTGCCCATAACCTGGGCGGCCTGTACGGTACACCCCATGGCTTGGCCAACGCAGTGATCCTGCCTTATGTGCTGGATTACTATGGCGACTGCATTTATCCCCAACTGGCCAAGTTGGCGGATATTGCCGGTGTGTCTGCACCCGGTATGTCTACGGCGGATAAGGGCAAGGCCTTTATCGCTGCCATTCGCCAGATGAACGAGAATATGAATATTCCCAGTACCTTTGATATGATCAAAGAGGAGGATATTCCGCTTCTGGTTCAGCGTGCGCTGAAGGAAGGTAACCCGCTGTATCCCGTGCCCAAGATTATGGACGCCAAGGATTGCGAAGCGGTGATCTGCTCCTTTATGGCGTAAAGAGCGTACAAACATAACAATTCGGGCGAGCAATCATTCTTATGTTTGTTCGCCCTTTTTTCAGGTGAACTTATGAGCGATTCTCTACGCACCACAAACTACAATGACTTTTCGGTTTACAAAGACAATTTGCTGTCTCCGGCGGCGTACTTCGTGCCCTTTTCTACGGCACAGGATGCGCTGGAGAGCGACCCGGTGACTGCGCGCTATGCTTCGGACCGGGTGACCTGTCTGTTCGGGGACTGGCGCTTTCGCTACTATGAGAAAGAAAGCGATCTGCCGGCAGATTTGGACGCAATAGCGGCGGAGATGGACACCGTGTCTGTGCCCTCCACTTGGCAGCACACTGGCTATGAGGAGCCGTACTATGTAAACGCGCGCTATCCCTTTGCACCCAAACCGCCCCAAATTCCGGCTGATTGCCCGGTGGGCGTGTATGTAAAGGAATTTGAAATTGAAAATACCGCACTGCACCATACCATCACCTTTTTGGGCGTTGCCGGGTCTTTGGATCTGTTTTGTAACGATCGGTATGTAGGTTACAGCGAAGGCAGTCACAACACAGCGGCTTTTGACCTGACCCCTTACCTGCACGCCGGGGTGAACCGGGTGGCGGTGGTTAATCATAAATGGTGCAATGGCACCTATATGGAATGCCAGGATATGTTCCGGGAGAACGGTATCTTCCGGGATGTACTGTTGCGCAGCCACGGGGCGTTCTGCTTGGAAGATTATGTGGTACATACCGATTATGTCGACGGCAAATACACCCTGTCTCTGGATTTGTCCCTGGGCAGCGGCAGCGGTCAGATAAAGGCCACTTTACTGCAAGAGGGCAGGGAAGTGGCTGCCCAACGGGTGGAGAATGCTGCCGGTACGGCGCATTTGGACTTTGGTGCGCTGGAAGTGGAGCCCTGGAGCGCAGAAACGCCGGTGCTCTATGATCTTTTGCTGGAGCTGACCGGTACGGAAGGCACCACGGAGGCTGTGTGCCGCCCGGTAGGTTTTCGGCATATTGAGATTCGGGGAAATGTGTTTTATCTCAACGATCAGCCCATTAAGCTGCTGGGGGTCAATCACCATGACTCCCACCCGGTGCGGGGCTACGCAATGACCCTTTCGGATATGGAGCGGGATGTGCAGTTGATGAAGCAGTTTAATGTGAACTGCGTGCGCACTTCCCACTACCCGCCGGATCCTGCCTTTTTGGATCTGTGTGATCGCTATGGCTTGTATGTGGTAGACGAGGCGGATATTGAGACTCACGGTTGTCAAGTGGAGATGCATCGTCCCGGCGCGCTGAGCCATAATCCCAAGTGGCGGGGGCATTTTTGGGATCGGGTGGAGCGCATGTTCTGCCGAGATCGGAATCATCCCTGTATTACGATGTGGTCGTTAGGCAACGAATCTCATGGATATAAAAACCAGGATTATTGCTATCAAGAATTAAAAAAGCGCACAACGGTTCCTGTGCATTATGAAGCTGTGGTGCGTACCCGCCGCTGGTGCTATGATGTGGTCAGCGAGATGTACCCCTGGCATAATCGGGTGCATTTGGTTGCTGAGGGCAAGGGGGCGCTGCCAAAGTATTATAAAGCGCCGTACTTCCTGTGCGAGTACGCCCATGCCATGGGTATGGGCGCCGGGGATCTGGAACCGTATGTGCAGGACTTTTACCGAGGCGACAATATGCTGGGCGGCTGTATTTGGGAGTTCTGCGACCATGCGGCTTACCATGCAGACGGCCCGGTGCATTACACCTACGGCGGCGATCACGGTGAAAACAAACACGACAGTAATTTTTGCACCGACGGTTTGTTCTTCCCGGATCGAACCCCCCATGCCGGGGCTTATCAAATGAAAAATGCATACCGCCCGGTGCGGGCAACGGCGGTGGACGAAAACCGCTATTTGTTCCAGAGCATGCTGCGTTTTGCCACGCTGCAAATCCAAGTTCGGTGGGAATTGCTCAGCGACGGTATCCCGGTGGTCAGCGGACAGGCGGATCTGACCTTGAACCCGCTGGAAATGCGAGAGCTGACTTTCGATTTTGAGCTGACGCAGCGCAGCAGTTGTCACAATGTGCTGTTGGTGCGCTATTTGCGTGGAGAGGAGGAACTGGGCTTTGAACAGTTTACTTTGACCGCCCCTACACCCCTTTGTACTGTACCCGGCGTGCCTGCGCCCCGGGCGCAGGTCAGCGAAAACAAGCTGTGGGTGTATTTTGACCGGGGCCACCTGGTCTTTAACGGCACCACCGGCCAAATTGAGGATTATGTGGTGGACGGCGTGCCGCTGCTCCACCCGGATCCGGAGGGCGAGATCGGACCGGCAGTGGCTTTGTATCGGGCGCCGCTGGATAATGATATGAATCTGCGCCGCAACTGGGAGCGGCTGGGTCTGGACCGTGCCTGCTTTTACATCAAGAAGCCCGGCACCGTTGCCAAAATGTATATGGTCACGGACAATGGGGTGGAGATCATGGCAGACTATGTGCTGGCCGGACCGCGTGTGCCCCGGTTGGGCAGTTTTCGGCTTACTTATACCGTGTACCGCACCGGCAAGGTGCGCCTGGATGTGCTGTGTCTGCGGCCCAATCGGCGGCTGCGGCACCTGCCTCGCTACGGTGTGGTGCTGGAAATGCCGTCTGCCTTTGATCAGGTGCGATATTACGGCATGGGGCCGTATCCCAATTTGTCGGATTATAACCTGCATTGCCACACCGGTATTTTTGAGACAGCGGTGGCGACGATGCATGAGGACTATATCAAACCCCAGGAGAGCAGCGCCAGAACGGATACCCGCTGGGCGCAGGTGACAGATCGGCAGGGCTTTGGACTGCGATTTGACGCTATTGACGCGCCTATGACCTTTGCAGCGGATCCGTATACTTCCCAGCGGTGTGCCAAGGCGCGGCACCGGGAGGAATTGACAGCAGGGGGCACCACCTGTATACACTTGGATCAATATCAACTGGGTGCCGGGTCCAATGCTTGCGGGCCTGTGCCGCGCAATGGCCATACCCGCAACACGCCGGGCAACCGGGTGTTCAGTTTTAGCTTTGAACCAACGGGGGAGCGCCATGATTGAGATAGGTACGGATTTGGTGCTGGTGTCCAGAATGGAAAAGAGCCTGCAAATTCCCGGCTTTGCGGAGAGGGTGTTTTCCGAGCCGGAGCGGGTATACTGTAAAACGACCGAGAGCTTTGCCGGTATTTTTGCCGCCAAGGAGGCCTACTACAAGGCGTTGGGCACCGGTTTGCAGTTGCCCCTAAATGCCCTTACCGTGCTGCACGATGATCGGGGCAAGCCGTATTTTGACGGCAAGCCGGAAGCAAAATTGAGCATCAGCCACGATGGGGACTATGCAGTCGCCACGGTTTTGTTATTGGAGTGATGGCATGCGCATTTTAACACGAGATGAGATCCGCGCGGTGGAAAATCGGGCTTTTGACGGCCTGTTTACCGAGGCGCAGCTGATGGAACGGGCAGGCCTGGCGTGTGCCGATAAAATGTTGGCTTTGTACGGCGATCAAATGAAAGGGCAGCCGGTGGCGGTGGTTTGCGGCAACGGCAAAAATGCCGGGGACGGCTTTGTGATTGCCCGGCGGCTGCGTGCTGCCGATGTGCCCGCATATATTGTGCTGGCCGATCAAGCGCCTACTTTGCCGGAACCGCTGGCATACTATAACGCAGCGGTGGAGGACGGCGTGGATGTGCGCTCTTTTTCCAATGAAGCGGTGCATGCCCCCTTTGTGGTGGATTGCGTGTTTGGCATTGGATTTCACGGTGCGCCGCGATCGCCCTTTGATACGGTATTCGCTGCCATCAACGACAGCGGAGCTACGGTGATCGCAGTGGACACTCCCAGCGGTACGGACGCCACCACCGGTGCGGCAGAGCAGGCAGTGCGGGCTGATCTGACCATTGCCATTTCTACACTGAAATATGCCCATGTGCTGCCGCCGTCCAACGGGCTATGCGGCAAGACGGTGGTGGTGAATATCGGCATTCCGGAGAGTTGTTATCGGGAGCCTTACGCCCATACCGTTACCAAAAAAGAAGTGCAGGCGGCACTGCCCAAATTGAATAAAAATGCCAACAAGGGCAGCCACGGCCATTTGCTGCAAATTTGCGGCTCCTACCGTATGCCCGGTGCAGCGGTGATTTGTGCCGGTGGTGCGCTGCGCACCGGCGTGGGACTGCTAAAGTGTGTTTGTCCCAAGTCGGCGTATCCGCTGTTGGCTGCCCACCTGACCCAGCCGATTTTTGAGCCGGTAACGGAGAATGAGCAAAAGACCATTTCCATGGGCGCACTTACCGGGATCTTAGAGGGCCTGCCCTGGGCGGACGCAGTGGTGATGGGCTGCGGCCTGGGGGTCAATGACGATACTTCCGTCTTGGTGAGCCAGGTACTGAAAGAATGTAAAAAGCCGGTTTTGTTAGACGCAGATGGTATAAATTGCCTGAGCGAAAGCATAAATATATTACAGGACATCCACACCCCGGTGGTTTTGACTCCGCATCCGGGCGAAATGGCGCGCCTGTGCGGCAAGACCGTAGAGCGCGTGCAGGCAGACCGGGTAGGTACGGCTGTGGACTTTGCTCGCCGCTACGGCGTGATTCTGGTGCTCAAGGGCGCAGACACGGTTATCACGGACGGGGAGCAGGTGTGCATGAACCGTACCGGTAATCCGGGCATGGCCATGGCCGGTTGCGGCGATCTACTGTCCGGCATGATCGGCTCGTTCTTAGCACAGGGTCTGGAGCCGCTGGCAGCAGCCAAGGCCGGTGCGTATATCCACGGGCTGTGCGGTGATATTACCGCCAGAGAACTGTCTGCCCGGGGTATGACCGTGGCGGATATGACGGAACTGCTGGGTGCGCTGATGTCTGAATTTGAATAACGGACGGATGCTTTTTGAAACGGTGGCTCTCGCTTTTTAGTGTGCTTCTTTTGCTGGCCCTGGGCGGCTGCGCAACCAAACAATATACCCCCGATGTGACAGCAGACTTTGAACAGTCGGCAGTGGTCACAGCGGGGGATTTTTCTTATCACTGCAAAATTTGTCGAACCGATGGAACGGTTACCGTCACCGTGGGCGACACGGCAGCCAGGGGCATGGTGATGACCTGTGCAGGCACGATGGTACGCTACCGATTTGACGGTATGGAGTACGAAGCCAGGGCACAGGATTTGGAGAACACCAACCCGGCTATTGCCCTTTATGACGTGTTCTCCGTACTCCGGCAAAGCGGCGAATTACAGGCCCAAAAGACGCAGGACGGCTACAAATATCAGGGAACTGTACCGGCAGGCAAATTTGTGCTCTACCAGAATGAGGACGGGTCTTATGCCTCTCTGCATTTTCTCAGCAGCAACATACTCATTGAATTTGACCCGCCCACAAAATAAACCAAACGCCTGTCAACAGACAGGCGTTTGGTTTATTCCGTAAATTTGAAAAAAGTTGGGTTTACCCCTTTATTTCAGCGGCGGAATCGTGTATGATAATAGACGATGTTCCGTCCTGCAAAGGATAGGGCGCAAAGCGGGCATGGATGGCGTTTAGCACCGCCTTTTTGTCTGCCGACCACAGGGGTGCGATCAGATCCCGTTTGGGACCGTCGCCGGTGAGCCGGTGAATGACGACTTCCTTTGGCACCTGCTGTAAGCAGGCGTCCAGCGCGTCTAAGTATTCCGGCAGAGTGAGCACCGGGCATTTTCCTGCGGCATAGTCCGCTGCCAGATCTGTGCCCCGGAGTACATGGAGCAGCTGCAGCTTCAACCCGTCGGCTCCATGGTCCACGGCGTAGCGCACGCTTTCTGCCATTTGGTTCCGGCTTTCTCCGGGCAGACCTAAAATAATATGTACCACTTTGTTGACCCCGATGGCTGTTAGATTTGCCATGGCTTGATCAAAGACTGACAGGGGATAGCCACGGCGTATATAGGCGGCGCTGTTCCGGTGGATGGTTTGCAATCCCAGTTCTACGAACACCGGCTTTTGCCGGTTCAGTTCTGCCAACAGATCCAGCACCTGAGGCGGCAGGCAGTCCGGCCGTGTGGCCACCGACAGCGCTACCACCTGCGGATCGGCCAGCGCCTCCGTATAGAGTGCGCGCAGCCGTTCTACCGGCGCATAGGTGCCGGTATAGGACTGAAAGTAGGCGATATACTTGCCGTTCTTGATTTTTCCGGCCAAGGCAGCTTTGCCGCGGCACAGCTGCTCGGTTATCGACTGTGCAGGATCACCGGCAAAGTCGCCGCTGCCCCCTTGGGAACAGAAAATGCAGCCTCGGCTGTCCAGTGTGCCGTCCCGATTTGGACAGGTAAAGCCGCCGGACAGTGCTACTTTATACACCTTGCAGCCGAAGCACTGCTGCAAGTAGCGATTGACGGAAGTGTAGTACCTCACAGGTTCTGCACCAAGGCATCAAATTCCGCCAGGTTCTCGCCGTTGCCGCAGCGCACGCCGACGATTTGGTCAATGGGCATGGGTTGGTTCTCTGTGGTGCAGATCACGCCGCCGGCTTCTTCTACAATAACGATGGCGGCCGCGTAGTCCCAGGGCCGCAGGATCAATTCAAAATACAGATCGGCCTTGCCGGACGCCACATAGCAAATGTCCAGTGCGGCAGAGCCGGTACGCCGGATTTCCAGCACCCGGGTGTAGGCTTTCTCCACCATTTGGAAGGTGCGGTGTGCCAGTTCCCGTTCATAAGGACAACTGCCGAAGAGCAGCAGGGAGTGGTCCAGGTCGCTGTCGTTTACATGAATGGCACGGCCGTTTAAAGTAGCGCCGCAGCCTCGCTGCGCGGCGTACAGGTTGTCTTTGTCTACATCGTAGACCACGCCGGCCACCATCTTTCTGTCTACTGCCAGACCAACGCTGATGGCGCTGTGCTCAAAATTCCGGATAAAATTGGTGGTGCCGTCGATAGGGTCGATGATAAAGCAAAGGCCCATGGGTACTTCTATCTTACCGCCGCCCTCTTCACCGAGAAAAGCGCAGCCGGGGAACGCGGCAGACAGCTCTTTGTACAGAAAATCTTGAATTTGTTTATCATAGGCGGTGACCAGGTTGTTTTTGTCTTCGCCCTTCACTTCAATGTGCAGATCGTTTTTTGCACTGCGATAGATGTTGGCGGCGGCACGTACAGCCGCTGTCATCGGCTCTAAATAATCCATATTTTATTACCTCGCATTCTCTGTGGGCGGTGGGTCAGCCGCCCGGTTACAGGCTTATTGTAACACATTTTTGCAGAAGTGCAATTCCTTTTTGCTATGATTATTTTTCTTACCAAGTTGATTACCAAGGTGATGAACCTGCTGGGTTATGGGGCTACCACCCTACCCGGGCGCATTGCGCTGTTCTTTAAGCGGGATATTTTGGCCAAGCTCTCTCAGGGGGTCAAGGTGATCGTGATTACCGGCACCAACGGCAAGACCACCTCTGCCCGTATTGTGGAGGAGGGACTGAAAGAAGCAGGCAAGTCCTACTTTATCAACCGCTCCGGCGCCAATCTGATTACCGGTATCACCACTTCTTTTATTCTGAACTCTACCAACAGCGGCAAGTGCACCAAGGAGTATGCGGTCATTGAGTGCGACGAAAACGCTTTTCGCACCGTCAGTAAGTACCTGAAAGCCAAGGTGGTGCTGGTGACCAATGTATTCCGCGATCAGCTGGATCGGTACGGCGAGGTGTCTCACACGCTGTCCGCCATTCAGGAGTCGGTGAACAATTTGCCGGAGGCCACTTTGGTGATCAATGGCGATTGCTCCCTGACCAACACCTTAAAGCGAGAGAACACGGTGACCTACGGGGTCAGTGTGCCCCTGGACCAAACCTCCGCCGTGCGGGACGGCACCCGTTGCATCCACTGTAAGCATCAGCTGGAATATGACTATTTTACCTATGCACACCTGGGCAAATACCGCTGCCCCGGCTGCGGCTATTGCCGGGAGACCCCGGACTATAATGTGACGGATATTGTGGAGACCACGCCGGACAGCAGTACCGTTATGTTAAACGGCACCACGCCGGTGAAGATCAACTTGGGCGGTGTGTACAATATCTATAATGGCATCGGCGCCTTGGCCGCATTGGTGAGTTTGGGTATTGACCGGGAGACGGCGCTCCACGCGCTGGAACGCTTTAGCGGCGCCTTTGGCCGGATGGAGAAGTTTGGCAATGTGCGGATGATTCTGGTGAAGAACCCGGCGGGGCTGACCCAAACCTGCAACTATATCAGCCAGTTTAAGGGCGACAAGACGGTGATCTTTTGCCTGAACGACAATGCAGCGGACGGCCGGGACATCAGCTGGATCTGGGACGCGGATATTCAGGCGGACGGCAAGATCTATGCTGCCGGCAAGCGCAGCGGCGATATGGCCCTGCGGCTGAAATACAGCGGAATGGATGCGGAAATTACAGATGATGTGCTGCAAACGGTGCTCCGATGCAAGGGCGATGTGTTTGTGGTGCCCACTTATACGGCAATGATGGCTATGCGGCCTAAGTTTGCGGAGCATTTCGGCAAGGAGGCGTTTTGGAAATGAGAATTGCGCATTTGTACCCGGATCTGCTGAATCTGTACGGCGATCGAGGCAATATTATGTGCCTGCAATATCGCTGTCGGCAGCGGGGAATCCAGGTGACGGTAGACGAGATCTCCGTAGGCGACCCCTTTGACCATACCAAGTACGACTTGTTGTTTATCGGCGGCGGCCAGGACTTTGAGCAGGAGGTACTGCTGGAGGATCTGCACCGGGGCAAAGACGAGGAGATCCGCCGTGCAGTGGCAGACGGCACCGTGGTGCTGGCGATCTGCGGCGGCTACCAAATGCTGGGCAAGTATTACCAGACGTATACCGGCGAGCGGCTGGATTATATCGGCGCGGTGGATTTCTACACCGTGGGCGAAAAAGAGCGGCTCATTGGCAATTACGCCTTTGATACGGAATTCGGTCGAGTGATCGGGTTTGAGAACCACTCCGGGCGCACCTATTTGGGTAAGGGCGTGGCGCCCCTGGGCAAGATGGTGTCCGGCTACGGCAACAACGGCCGGGACGGCACCGAGGGCGTGCACTATAAAAACACATTTTGCACCTATTCTCACGGTCCGGTGCTGCCCAAGAACCCGGCTTTGGCAGACAAGCTCATTGAGACGGCCATGCGCCGTCGGGATCCCAGCTTTGCCCTGATCCCTTTGGACGACAGCGCCGAGGACTTTGCCCGCGACCAGGTGGAGCGGCTGTATATCCACCAGCAAAGTGGCAAGAAGCATAAAAAATAAACAGAAATACCGCATTTGCCCCGGGGCAGGTGCGGCATTTTTGATTTTGTCCGGCAAATGGCAGGAAATTTGAAAATTTTTCTTGCTTTTTTGCACCGGGCGTGCTATTATATTACGGCATTCGTGTGGTATATATAAATTTATAAATATATGCAATGCACGGAATACGCACACCGCTGCGGTCTGCCCCTGGTGCTATGTACGGGGCGTTGCCATGCCGCACGGTGGAGGATCAACCTAAAGGAGGAACTTAAATTATGGCAAATGTAGTTTCTATGAAGCAGCTGCTGGAAGCAGGCGTGCACTTCGGTCACCAGACCAGAAGATGGAACCCCAAAATGGCGGAGTATATCTTCACCGAGCGTAACGGTATCTACATTATCGACTTGCAGAAGACCGTGAAGAAGCTGGACGAGGCTTACAAGTTCGTTCACGATGTGGCTGCTGATGGCGGCGAGATCATCTTCGTAGGCACCAAGAAGCAGGCCCAGGAGTCCATTAAGGAAGAGGCTGAGCGCTGCGGTATGCCTTATGTTAACGCACGCTGGCTGGGCGGTATGCTCACCAACTTTAAGACCATTCGCGGCCGTGTGGCTCGTCTGGCTCAGCTGAAGGCTATGGCTGAGGACGGCACTTTTGATATGCTGCCCAAGAAGGAAGTGGCCGGTCTGGAGCTGGAGATTGAGAAGCTGGAGAAGTACCTGGGCGGTATCACCGAGATGAAGAAGATTCCGCAGGCTATGTTCATCGTTGACCCCCGCAAGGAGCGCATCGCTGTATCTGAGGCCATCAAGCTGGGTCTGCCCATCGTGGCTATCGTAGATACCAACTGCGATCCTGACGAGATCGACTATGTGATCCCCGGCAACGACGACGCTATCCGTGCGGTTAAGCTGATCGCCGGTGCAATGGCTAACGCTGTGATCGAGGGCCGTGACGGTAAGGACACTGCCGACGAGGCTGCCGAGGCTCCCGCTGCGGAGAAGAAACCGGCTAAGAAGCCCGCAAAGAAAGCAGACAAGGCTGACAAAGCAGAGTAATTCTGCCGATAGATTTTAGACTGAATTCAAGGAGGAACACACAATGGCATTTACCGCTATGGATGTTAAGGCGCTGCGTGAAAAGACCGGCGTTGGTATGATGGAATGCAAAAAGGCATTGACCGAAGCAGACGGCGACATGGACAAGGCAATCGACTTCCTGCGTGAGCGGGGTCTGGCTGCTGCCGAGAAGAAGTCCGCCCGTATCGCTGCCGAGGGCGTTGTGTACACTTATTATGACGAGGCTGCCAAGAAGGCTGTCACCGTTGAGGTCAACTCTGAGACCGACTTTGTTGCCAAGAACGACAAGTTCATGGACTTTGTAAAGGGCGTGGCGCGCACCATTATCGCTACCGCTCCCGCTGATGTGGAGGCGCTGTGCGCTACCGCTTATGACGGCACCGACCGTACCGTGACCGAGACTCTGAACGACCTGATCCTGTCCATCGGTGAGAACATGAAGATCCGTCGCTTTGAGGTGATGGACGGTGTTGTGGCAACCTACATTCACGCCGGCGGTTCCGTAGGCGTTATGGTTGGCTTTGATGTGGCTGACGAGAGCAAGGCCGCTACTGACGAGTTCAAGGTAATGGGCAAGGATGTGGCTATGCAGATCGCCGCTATGAGCCCCTCTTATCTGGATGAGGCTTCCGTTCCCGCTGAGGTGATCGAGCACGAGAAGGGCATTCTTTCCGCACAGTTGAAAGAGGATCCCAAGATGGCGAACAAGCCGGAGCAGGTGCTGGAGAAGATCGCTGCCGGTAAGCTGGGCAAGTTCTACAAGGAGAACTGCCTGGTAGACCAGGAGTTCGTAAAGGCCGAGAACCACGAGAATGTACAGACCTACATCAACAATGTGGCTAAGGCGCTGGGCACGGAAATCAAGTGCACCGGCTTCGTGCGTATGATGAAGGGCGAGGGCCTGGAAAAGCGCGAGGAGAACTTCGCTGAAGAGATCGCAAAGCAAATCAACGGCTAATCGATTTTAACTGAACATTGCACAACCTATTAAAACCTGTTAGAACGTACTGTTTTGGCAGGTTTTTTTTGCTTTGTTAAGAGGCACGAATAAATCGATGACGATCATGAATGTGTCAAGGAGGCCTTATGGAAAAACAATCTTTGCATGCACAAATGGAAAAAATGCGTGAAGGAATTGAATTGTATAGTGAAATAATGAATTTGTTTGACCAAAGCGATTTGAATAATCCTGATGATGCGTGCAGAAAAGCAATTGACAAGTTTTATATTGTCAGGAGAATGAAAAAAGAACGAAAATTATATTTTTATGGATTCTTTGAAGAAAATAAGCATAACAAGGACTTGAACTTTGAAACATGCTTACGCTATATTCTCGAAAAAACAAATAGGATTGAAACATCTTTTTGCTCAAAAATGTTACATACTATAAATCCAATGATGCCTATATTTGATAAAAATGTTAGATTGAATTTGGGTATTCCTTCTGTACCGAGTATTAAAGATAAAGAATCACAATACAATAATGCGATTGGCATTTATAAACAGTTGGTGGACAAATATCATAATTATTTTCAAACGTCAGGGTGTTTAGAGGCCCTTCGATTGTTTGATTGTTATTATCCGGAGTATTCCGACAAGATATCGCCGGTTAAAAAAATTGATTTCTTCTTGTGGAAATTCAATAAAAGCGAATTAAAAGAGCTTGGAATGTTTTCGGGATTTATTGGAGAATGATTATGAAACATGATGAATTGGATGAAGAATTTCAAAACACATTCGGGTACAGTGGTCGTTGTGAGGGCTATGACGATGATAATATGGAGCAGATGCTGTTAGAGGACGAGGAGGATGACATTTGGAGCAAAAAGAGAAAACCGGCAACACAATCCGCTAATCAAAAAGAAGGCTGTTATATTGCCACTTGTGTATATGGTTCTTATGATGCGCCCGAGGTGCTTGTGCTTCGTGATTTTAGAGATAACGAACTTTCAAAAAATATTTTTGGCAGATTATTTATCAAAGTGTATTATGCGATTAGTCCAATATTAGTAAGGTGGTTTGGCAAAACAAAATGGTTTAATGTGGTTTGGAGAAAAATATTGGATAAGTTAATTTCGATCGTGTAGTGAATACTGGTGGAGTGGTTGTTATTTTGGCTTTCAGTAAAATTGATGTAATTGAGAAGTTTAAGTAGCAGGATCCTCAATATAGCATCAAAAAATTGAAAGAAAATAAACTTCGTATACAATTACTTCAGTCATAACAAAACAACCCCTGCCCACACGCGAGTGTGGACAGGGGTTGTTTTGTCCTTTGATTATAAATGCAATTCCTTGTATCTTGGATAGGTCGTTTTGTTGTTTTCGCTGATTTCCCGCAGCACTTTGCAAGGCACGCCGACGGCGACCACATTGGGCGGTATGGATTTGGTAACCACGCTGCCGGCCACTTGACAAGAATATCGCATTTTTATATACTGTACTTGCACAGCATTGTTGGACTTTAGATGAATACGGAGGAGAGAATATGATTTGTAAAAATTGCGGCGCCACGATAGATGAGGGCGCAAATTATTGCACACAGTGCGGCGCCGGTGTGAACCCGACGAATGCCGGCCGGCAAGCGGAGCAGACTGCGTATCAACCAAATGAAAATGCCTATTACTCAGCAGGCCCCAACCCTGTGTACCAGCAGCCCTTTGGGGGACAAGCGCCGCAAAAGAGTAAGATTGCCGCTGGTTTGTTGGCGATTCTTTTAGGTTCTTTGGGTATCCACAAGTTTTATCTGGGCTATACTAAGTCCGGCGTGATTATGCTACTGGTGAGCTTGCTGACCTTTGGCATCGGAGCCGCTGTTATGGAAGTTATCGGTATTATTGAGGGTATCATTTATTTAACGAAAACAGATCAGGAATTTTATCAAACTTATGAAGCGCAGCAGAAGGAATGGTTTTAATCTGCTTTGCAGCGAATAAAAAAGAAAAGCGCTCGGTTTGTACCGAGCGCTTTTTTGTGGCGGTATAATCAAATTTACCCGGAAAAGTCTCTGCGCCTGTTCGGTGTTCCGGTGCTGATGTTGGCGGTGCGCCGGGAATAACGGTTGCAATAACAAATTGCAATAACAAATAAAATATGGTAAAATGAAATTCAATACAAAGAAAAGAAGGACGATGAAATGAAAAATTTTGGCAGTATAATATGCAGCGCTTTGTTGCTTTTGGGGCTGACGGTAGGCAGTACAGCGGTGGCTAATGCGGCGCAGCCGTCCATGACAGTCACTTTTATTGATTGCGATCAGGGCGACAGTATTCTGGTAGAAAGCAACGGGCACCGAATGCTGGTGGATGGAGGTAAAGCTGTGCATGCCCAAGCGGTTGAGGATTGTCTGCGCAGCAAATCCATTTCTACCTTGGATTATGTGGTGGCCAGCCACCCGGACGAGGACCATATCGGCGGGTTACCCCAAATTTATAATCGCTTTCAGGTGAATTATTCTTATTATTCGCCGTACAAGACCAACACAAAGTGCTACAAGAATTATCTTTCTGCCATAAAAAGCGAACCCGGTAGCAAAGCGGCGAACCCGACTGCAGATACCCGGTTTCAGGTAGGCGGCACCACTGTGCAGGTACTCAGTGACGGCACAGGGGCAGAGAACGCCAACGATGCGTCTCTGGTGCTGAAAGTGCAGTGCGGCAATCGTTCCTTGTTGCTGACCGGTGATATTTCGTCCACGGTGGAGCAATCGCTGGTTAACAGCGGTACTGATCTGCAAACGGATATTCTGAAGGTGGCGCACCATGGCTCTGCCGGGTCTTCCTCCGCCTCTTTCCTTGCAGAAGCTGCACCAAAGTACGCGGCAATCTCCGTAGGGGCAGGGAACAGTTACGGCCACCCCACGGCCCAAGCTTTGCAGCGATTGCAGGCGGTTAAGGCCAAAATCTATCGAACGGATCAAATGGGCACCATTCAGATGCAGGTGCAAAACAGTGGAATTCAGGCCACAACCCAAAAAGGCAGCGCTGCCGTGTGCAAGCATAGGACGACAAAGAAAGTTACAAAAATCACGCCGGCATCCTTTAACGGAGATGGGCGCACGCAAACCAGCGCGGTTTGTACGGCTTGCGGTTACACAAAGGTCACTTCCGCTGCAAAGATTGCTAAGGTGTCAGCGCCCAAGTTGGCAAAGACGGTTTATACTTATAACGGCAAGGTGCAAAAACCGTCGGTGACCGTGAAAGACAGTACCGGCAAACGGTTAAAAGCAGGTGCTGATTACACGGCAAACTATCCAAAAGGGCGCAAAGCTGTTGGACGCTATGGCGTACAGGTAAAACTGAAGGGGAAGTACAAGGGCTCGCGCACCGTGTACTTTACCGTCAAGCCAAAGGGCACATCGATCAGCAAAGTGACTGGCGGGAAAAAGAAAATTACCGTAACTTGGAAGAAGCAGACCACCCAAACCACCGGGTATCAAATCCAGTACAGTACATCGTCGAACTTTAAAAACGCAAAGACGGTCACGTTGAGCAAAAACAGCACCACCAAAAAAACCATTACCGGACTTAAAAACGGCAAAAAATACTATGTGCGTGTGCGCACCTATAAGACGGTGAAAACCGGCCACAAGAGCACCAAATATTACAGCACCTGGAGCAAAACGAAGAACACCGGCAGCGCAAAGAAATCTGCGCCAAAGGGGAATACGGTGTATGTTTCGCCCACCGGCAAAAAGTATCATTACATAAAAAGCTGCGCCGGAAAGCATCCCATTAAAACCACGCTGAAAGAGGCGAAAAAGAACCATACGCCCTGTAAAAAATGTGCCATGTGATTTACAATACTAAAATCCGGTGCGCTTTTGCCACCGGTGTCCAAAATCTGCTCCCGCCTTGCACAGGCGGGAGCTTTGTGGTATGATGAAAGCAAAGGCGTTTGCACTTGTGTGTGCAGGCGGCGGCAATTTGCGCTTTGGAGGATTGCATATGAAAAAATGGCTGTCTGTGATTATAAGCATCGTCATGCTGTGTACCGTGCTGGGTGGCGGCGCGTCTTTTGCCTTTGCGGCAACGGCGGCCACCAGCGGCAGCTGCGGCGATAATATTAAATACAATATTGACACCGGCACCGGGGTGCTGACCCTTACCGGCAGCGGCGCCACCAATAACTATTCCAATATGAATATTAACTTTGGCTCCTCTGTAAAGCGCTGCCCTTGGTACAATTCCCGTGACTCCATTAAGCGGGTGGTGATCAGCGAGGGCGTGACAGTGCTGGGTAACTATCTCTTTTTTGAGATGACCTCTGTTCAAACGGTGATTTTGCCTTCCACCATTACGGAGGTGAACCGTTATGCCTTTGCCGGGTGTACGGCACTGTCCACCGTCAATTTACAGGATACCAAAATCACTAAGATCGGTCTGAATGCCTTTGAGAACGACGCCAAATTTACAACTTTGCGTCTGCCGGAGACTTTAACGGAGATTAGCGATTTTGCGTTTCGCAAGGCGGGGATCAACAGCGTAACTTTCCCGAAGAAGTGTGAAAAGATCGGCATTTCCGCTTTTGCCGGCTGCAAGTTTGTGACCATCACTTTACCGGAGAAAATCACTTCCGTGGGTACCACCGCCTTCTCTGACAACAGCTTTTTGCTGGATGTGTTTGTGGAGAATCCTAACTTGAATTACGGCACGCTGGATCCTTTTGCCAACTGCCAGTCCTCACTGACTTTCCATGCTTCCAGCGGATCCACCACCCAGGCGTATGCCGAGAAAAAAGGATACAAATTTGTTGCTTCGGACAGCGGATGCGACCACGCCGAGACGTATACAGTGGTAACCCAGGAGCCCACCTGTACCGCCAAGGGCAAGCAGGATGTGTACTGCTCCAAGTGCCTGAAATATTTGCGCACCGAGGATATTGCTGCCACCGGCCATGATTTGCAAGTGATCCAAACCGACGATCAATCTGAGAAAAACGGCCATATTTTTGAATACCTGCGCTGTGCTAAATGCAACGATGAGAGCACGGACACCATTCGTACCACCCATGTGCGGGACGAGGACGGCAACTATGTGTGGAAGGACGGCTGCTATACGGACACGGTGCTGACCGAGCCCGGCTGTACCACCACCGGGCGACTGATCCGTCGCTGCACGGTGGAGGAACCCACCAAGAACAGCAAATGCACCGCACTGCAATATATCAACATTCCCGCACCGGGTCATACGGTGAAGGAGTGGACGGTGGTTGTACCTGCCACCTGTACCACGGATGGTCAAAAGACCGGTGTGTGCACCGCGTGTCACCAAAGCATTGCAGAGAGTATTCCCGCCGGGCACGATTATCAGTGCACGGAGGGTGAAACAGACGCCACCGGCCACCGGATTGATACGTATGTTTGTAGCGTGTGCAATGACACTTACACCACCCAGGTCCATGTAGAATGGGTGGACGGTTACTATGATACCCGGGTGATCGCCAAGGCCAGCTGTCTAATGACCGGTTCCTCTGTTGACACCTGCCGCTATTGCAAGACTACGCGCACCAATGTGGTGCCCGCCTATGGCCATGATTTTAAGTTTTCCGGTTGCGACGGCACCAACTGCACCTATACTTGCAGCCGTTGTGCCACGACGCGTACCAACACGCTTTCCAATGTGGCCAGCTATTTCTTTGACAATATGGGCCGCACGGCAGACAAGCTAATGGGGTACTATTACGATGTGAATAATGACGGCTATGTGAATCTGCGGGACTATGTGCTGATTCAGCGATTTCAAGCCGGGATCGGTTTGACCCAGCCGGAGCCGGAGACACCGGAGACACCGAAGACCACAGGATAGGAAGCCTTATTTTGACAGACGGAAGACACTTGATCTTTCGTCTGTTTTTTTACCTGTTTTTTCTAAAATTCAGAAATTCTATTTACTTTATGCTAAAAATATATTAAGATATAGAGGACAGTGAGCAAGTGTGTTCACAGGCGTGTTTGTGGCCTGCGGCGCTTGCTGAAACGGCGGAGGTAAAAAAGTATGGCAACAGCATATAAACGGATTTTATTAAAGCTCAGCGGCGAAGTGCTGGCCGGCGAAAAAGGCACCGGGATCGACAACGACACGGTGGTTAAGATTTGTACGGCGGTAAAAAAAGTAGCTGACCTGGGCGTGGAAGTCGGCATTGTGGTCGGCGGCGGCAACTTTTGGCGTGGCCGCTCCAGCGAACATATGGATCGTACCCGTGCGGACCATATCGGTATGTTGGCAACGGCAATGAATGCGCTGGCTCTGTGCGACGCTTTGGAGCAACTGGGCGCCAATGTGCGGGTACAGACGGCCATTGAAATGCGCCAGATTGCAGAGCCTTATATTCGCAACCGTGCCATTCGTCACTTTGAAAAGGGGCGGATTGTGATTTTTGGTTGTGGCACCGGCTCTCCGTTCTTCTCCACAGACACGGCAGCGGCGCTGCGGGCGGTGGAGATCAATGCAGATGCATTGCTCAAGGGCACTAATGTGGACGGCGTGTACGATAAGGATCCCAATAAATTCGCAGACGCTGTAAAGTACGATCAGGTGACCTTTAAGGAAGTCATTAACCGGGATCTGAAGGTGATGGACTCCACCGCCTTTAGCCTGTGCAAGGATAACGATATGTCCATTTTGGTGTTCAATCTGGACGATCCGGAGAATGTGGTGCGTGCCGTCTCCGGCGAAAAGATCGGCACGCTTGTATCTAACGAAGAGAGGTAAAGAAAGATGGAATTGACCGAACTGTACACCAATGCGAAAGCGAAAATGGAAAAGTGTATGACTTCCTTGGACCGTGACTTTTCCGCCGTGCGTGCCGGCCGTGCCAATCCCGCCGTACTGGATAAGGTGATGGTGGATTACTACGGCGTGCCCACCCCCGTTAACCAAATGGCCGCTATCAGCGTGCCGGAGGCCAGAATGTTGGTGATCCAGCCCTGGGACGCTTCCACACTCAAGGAGATCGAAAAGGCCATCAACACCTCTGACATCGGCATTAACCCGCAAAATGATGGCAAGGTTATTCGTTTGGCGTTCCCCCAGCTGACGGAGGAGCACCGTCGGGAGCTGACCAAAGACATCTCCAAGCGCGGCGAGGAGGCGAAGGTGGCCATCCGCAATGTGCGCCGCGATTTTATGGATGAGCTGAAAAAGATGAAGAAAAACAGCGAGATCACCGAGGATGATCTGCGGGACGGCGAGGAGCAGCTGCAGAAGATCACTGATGATTATGTGAAGCAGGCAGAGACTGCAGCCAAGAAAAAAGAGCAGGAAGTGCTGTCTATCTAACCAATAGCTAAAGAAAATGGGGGCGCCCTGTTTTCTTATTTGAAGGAGGGCGGTTGCCGGCTGCTGTGCGCAACAATGGATTGTGTACGGCGGCTGGGCATTCGCCCGTCTATGCGTTTTACGGGGAGGTCGCTTATGGCACTGTTTAACAAAAAAAGTGCTGCACCGCAGCAAAAAAGCGCGGATTTTGCCCTGCTACCCAACCATGTGGGCATTATCATGGACGGCAACGGTCGTTGGGCCAAAAAGCGGGGCTTGCCCCGTTCTGCCGGACATAAGGCGGGGGCTGAGGTGTTCCGCACTATATCTAAGGCTTGCGGGCGTATCGGCATTCCTTATGTGACTTTTTATGCTTTCTCTACTGAAAATTGGAAGCGGTCGCCGGAGGAAGTGGACGCCCTGATGCGGCTTTTTAAGGATTATTTGCTGGAGGCGCAGGCAGACATTAGCCAGGCCGGTAATATCCGCTTAAAGTTTATCGGCTCGAGAGAGGGGATCAGCGACGAGCTGTTGCGGCTGATGGACCAGGGTGAGCGAGACACCGCCGCCAATACCGGTACTACGGTGTATGTGGCGATCAACTACGGCGGCCGCCAGGAGATCGTACAGGCGGTGAACCGGGCGCTGCAAAGCGGTAAGCGAGAGATCACCATGGACGATATATCCGCCAATGTATACACGGTGCCGGATTGCGATTTGGTGATTCGTCCCAGCGGCGAGCAGCGGCTGTCCAACTTCCTTCTGTGGCAGGCGGCGTATAGCGAGTTTTGGTACAGCGATGTGCTGTGGCCGGACTTTACGGAGCAGGATTTGGCCGAAGCGCTTCACGCCTATGAGAATAGAAACCGTCGTTTCGGCGGAAGATAAGAGGAGAAAAAGATGAAACAGAGAGTGATTACCGCCGTGGTGCTGCTGGCGCTGCTGGCTGTGGTGGTGTGGCAGATCAATACCCCGGTGCTGGTGCTTGTGATCGCCTTTCTGGCGGCTGTGGCAGCAAACGAAATTATGCGTTGCGCCAAGGTGGAGAACACCTTTATCCGCGTGGTGGCTACCGGCTATGCGGCCTGCGTGCCGTTCTTTGCCTCTGCCAAGGCGCTGACTCCCTGGGTTAGTGAGGCAGTTTGGGGCAAGGTGATTGGTGCGGTTCCCGGCGTTGTGTATCTGATCGCGCTGGTGGTGGTGTTACTGCTGGCTATGCTTAAGGGCTACGCCTATACCACCTTTGAAGATGTAGCGGTGTCCGTTTTTGCCGGGGCGCTGGTGCCCTTTGGTTTTTCCGTTTTTATCCGGCTGCGGGATATGTTCCAAATCGAGCAGTTCGGTATTTATTTGATCTTTTACGGCCTGATCTGCGCTTTGGCAACAGACAGCGGCGCCCAGCTGGCAGGTATGGCCTTTGGCAAGCATAAGATGAGCCCGAACATTTCACCGAAGAAAACGGTGGAGGGCGCCATCGGCGGCTTGATCTTTTCTCTGATTTTGAATGCGGTGGCCATTATCCTGTATAATCGGCTGGCCGACTTTAAGATGGACGAATTTGCCGTGACAGTGCTGCTGGCTGCGTGCCTGCCGGTATCGTTCCTGGGCATGATGGGCGATCTATCCGCTTCCGTCCTTAAGCGCAATTTCGGCGTAAAGGACTTTGGCAAGATCTTTCCCGGCCACGGCGGGGTCATGGATCGGTTTGACTCCTCTATGTTCACTTTGCCGGTGACTTATGCGCTGGCACTGACTGTTTTTTCTAATTAAGAGGTAACCAGATGAAAGGAATTGCTCTTTTAGGCTCTACCGGCTCTATCGGTACACAGAGCCTGGATGTTTGCCGTATGCACGGCTACCGGGTGGTGTGCCTGACCGCTAACCGTCGCGTTGATTTGATGGAGGCACAAATTCGGGAGTTTCGCCCGGATCTGGTGTCTATGATGGATCCGGTTGCGGCAGACGATCTGCGCACCCGGGTGGCAGATACGGGTACCAAGGTGCTATCCGGTATGGACGGCCTGATCGAATGTGCTACCTATTCCGGCGCGGATACGGTGCTTAACGCCGTAGTGGGTATGGTGGGCTTGCAGCCCACGCTGGCGGCCATTCAGGCCAAAAAGACCCTGGCGCTGGCGAATAAAGAAACGCTGGTAGCCGGTGGGCACTTGGTGACCAATACCGCCAAGGCCTACGGTGTGGATATTTTACCGGTGGACAGCGAGCACTCCGCCATTTTTCAGTGTTTGCAAGGCAGCCCGGAAAAAGGCGCGGTGAAGAAGCTGATCTTAACCGCTTCCGGCGGACCGTTCTTTGGCAAGACTTTAGCGGAGTTGGAAAATGTGACGGCGGCGGACGCCTTAAAGCATCCTAACTGGGATATGGGTGCAAAAATTACCATCGACAGTGCTACCATGATGAACAAGGGGCTGGAATTTATTGAGGCCAAGTGGCTGTTTGATATGCCCATTGACGCCATTGATATTGTGGTGCACCGGGAGAGCGTGGTGCACTCCGCCATTGCATATCAAGACAATTCTGTTATCGCCCAGCTGGGTGTGCCGGATATGCGTATTCCCATTCAGTATGCGCTGACCTATCCCCAGCGTCTACCCAGCCCGGTGCAGGAGCTGTCCCTTGTGGATTACGGCAAGCTGACTTTTTATGCGCCGGATTATGATACTTTCCGCTGTATCAATGTGTGTAAGGACGCCATTGCGGCAGGTGGTTTACGCCCGGCGGCAGCCAACGGTGCCAATGAGGAGAGCGTGCGGCTGTTTCTGAACGGCAAGATCAAGTTTACAGACATTGCGGTGCTGAACCGGGCGGCCATGGAGGCGTGCCCGCAAGTGGCGGATTACACCCTGGATGATGTTTTGCAGGCCGATCGCGCGGCCAGAGATTATGTGATTGAGGCGGTTTCGTGACCTTATCTTCTCTGTGGCATACGGTATATCCTGTTCTGATTGCCATTTTATTTTTTGAACTGATCATTCTGGTGCATGAGGGCGGGCATTATATTGCCGCTCGGCTAATGAAGATCAAAGTCAATGAGTTTTCCGTGGGTATGGGCCCTAAAATCATACAGCGGGAAAGGAACGGCACCAAGTTCACCCTGCGCTGGATCCTTTTTGGCGGCTATTGCCAAATGGAGGGCGAGGGGGAGGACTCGGAAGACCCCAACGCCTTTAACAAAAAGAGCGTACCTGCTCGGCTGTTTGTGGTGGTGGCCGGTGCGCTGATGAATTTGGTTCTGGGCTTTTTGTTGACCGTGCTGATTGTGTGCGGCAGCAATTTGATCGGTACTGCCCAGGTGGCTAAGTTTGAGGCGAATGCCGCCAGCGCAGCCTCCGGATTGCAAGTGGGCGATACCATTCAGTCCATTGACGGTATGCGGGTTTACACTGCTACCGATGTGACTACCGGCCTGTCCCGCAGTACAGACGATACTTTGACGGTGGTCGTTAAGCGGGACGGTGCCAAAAAGACCTTGCAGGTCAAGTTTGATACGGAAGAATATGAAGGTCATCGGTTTGTAAAGATGGACTTTTGGCTCCACGGTGTGCCCAAGAATGTGGGCAATGTGCTGCGGGAGAGCGTCATGCAAACGGTGTCTTACGCCCGCATGGTGTTCCTGTCTGTGGCGGATATGCTGTCCGGTCGCTTTGGCCTGGCAGACATCAGCGGCCCGGTGGGTGCCGTGTCCTATGTGAGCCAGGCGGTGAAAACCTCTGCCTACTCCGCCCTGCGGCTGATGGCAATACTCACCATCAATGTGGGGCTGTTTAACCTGTTTCCCATTCCGGCGCTGGACGGCTGGCGGCTGTTCCTGCTGGTGGGCGAGGGGATTTGCAAACGAAAGCTGCCGGATAAGGCAGAGTGGGTCATTAACGCGGCGGGGCTGGCGCTGCTGCTGCTCTTTATGTGCGTGGTGACCTTTAGTGATATTACCAAGTTGTTTTCGTAGGTGAGCAAAATGGAAAGAAGAAAAAGCAGAAAAATCAAATTAGGCAATACCACCCTGGGCGGCGACAGCCCGGTGCTGGTACAGTCCATGCTGAATGTGCCGTCTACGAACATTGACGGCTCCGTGGCGCAGGCCAAGGCGCTGGCATCTGCCGGGTGCCAGGTGATCCGCTTTGCCATTCCGGACGAGGCGGCGCTGGATCTGATTGAGCCCATTAAGAACGCCGTGGATGTGCCTCTGGTGGCGGATATTCATTTTAACTACCGCCTGGCGCTAGGCGCTGCCCAGCGGGGGATCGACAAGATTCGTATCAACCCAGGCAATATCGGCAGCGACGATCGGGTAAAAGCGGTGGCGGATATTTGCAGAGAGAAGCAGATCCCCATTCGCATTGGGGTCAACAGCGGCTCGCTGGAAAAACATATTTTAGCCAAATACGGCGCGCCTACCCCTGAGGCCATGGTGGAGAGCGCCATGTACCACGCAGCACTGCTGGAGAAGTTCGATTTTAACGATATTGTCATTTCTATTAAGTCCAGCAATGTGCCCACCATGATCGCTGCTTATGAGATGGCCGCCCAGCGGTGCGACTATCCCTTGCATCTGGGTGTGACGGAAGCGGGCACCGAGCGCATGGGTATTATCAAGTCTGCGGCGGGGATCGGCTCCCTGCTGTGCCACGGTATCGGCGATACCATTCGGGTGAGCCTCACCGACGACCCGGTGAAGGAAGTCTTTGCCGCTATGGATATATTGAAAGCCATTGGGCTGAAAAACGACAGCCCCTACTTAATTGCCTGTCCCACCTGCGGGCGCACCCGCATTGACTTGGTGGGTCTTGCAAAACAGGTGGAGGAGAAGCTGCGGGATGTGCACAAGCCCATTAAAGTGGCTGTGATGGGTTGCGTGGTCAACGGCCCCGGCGAGGCCAGAGAAGCGGACATTGGCATTGCCGGCGGCGACGGTGAGGGCCTGCTGTTTAAGAAAGGCCAAATTCTTCGCAAAGTCCCGGAGGACCAACTGCTAACGGAATTGATGAAAGAGATTGATAAATTATAATGCAAGCAATGAACCGATTTGTTGAATATTTTGGCGCCTATATGGATGAGGCGGGACGCCTGGCGTTGGCAGATGCGGCCGTGGTGGGTATGTCTACTTACCACGATCGGCGAGAGCTGCACATTGATTTGCAGCTGCCGGCGTTGGTTGAGACGGCGGAGCTGGAGCGGTGCGCAGACCAAATTGCAGCCCAAATGGGACTGGAAAAGGCGGTGCTGACCCCTCATTATGCCTCGGCGGCGTTCTCTGCGGATTGTCTGCCCTCCCTAATTGCCAACATTCGGCGGCACCATGCGGAGGTTAACGGCTTCTTTAAGGATGCCAAGGCCACGGTAAACGGAAACACCCTGCATATCGACCTGCAATACGGGGGCAGGGAAGTGCTGCTGGCCAAGGGCACGGACAAGCTGCTGGCCCAGGAAATTCATAAGCTGTTCGATCTGGAACTGGCTGTAGAATTTGTAGAAGCCAAGACCTATGATATAGAAGCGGCGGTGCGCTCTGCGGTGGCAGAGAAGCAGGAGGCCGAGAAACAAAAGAAAGAAGAAGCGGAAAAGCAGGTGGAGCACCGTCCCATGCAGGGCGGTCTGCCGCTCTACGGCGACACGGTGCATGGCTTCTTTGGCAAGCCCATTCGGGAATTGCCCAAGCCCATGAATGAGGTCAAGACCGACGACGGCTACATTACCGTATGGGGGGATGTGCTGTGCAGCGAGGCCCGGGAGACCAAGCGTGGCGGCAACAAGATTTTTTCCTTTAATATCAGCGATTACACATCTTCCATGACGGTGAAGATGTTTGACAGCAATAAAGTGATGGACCCGGTGATCAATAAGATCCAGAGTGCCAAGACCGTGATGGTCAGCGGTATGTACCAGTACGACAACTACGCCGGTGAGTATGTGCTGCGGGCCAATTCGTTGGCTACCGTGACCAAGATGGAGGAGATGGACACCGCGCCGGAGAAGCGGGTGGAGCTGCACATGCATACCTCCCTGTCGGAGATGGACGCCATTTCCTCACCTACCTCTTTGGTAAAGCGGGCGGCCAAGTGGGGCCACAAGGCGGTTGCGATCACCGACCACGGTGTGGTGCAGGCATTGCCGGAGGCCTGTAAGGCAGCCAAGAGCGCCGGTATCAAGCTGCTGTGCGGTATGGAGGGTTACCTGGTAGACGACGAGAAGTACCCGGACTTTATGAATATGAAGCTCAAGGACTTCCCCCGGTATCATATTATTTTTTTGATTCGCACCCTGGCCGGGCGCAAGGTACTGTATAAGCATATCTCCAAGAGCAATATTGAGTACTTTAAGAACCGTCCGCTGATCTTGAAGTCGGCGTTGAAAGAGCACCGGGACGGCATTATTATCGGCTCCGCCTGCGAGCAGGGCGAGCTGTACCAGGCCATTCTCCACGGCAAAAGCGACGAAGAGTTGGAGAAAATTGCCGACTTTTATGATTATTTGGAAATTCAGCCGAACGGCAACAATGCTTTTATGCTGCGTTCCAATAAAGAAATTCACGAGCAGATCCGGGAAGAAGAGGATCTGAACAATATTAACCGCAAAATTCTCGCCATCGGCGACAAGCTGGGCAAGCTGACCGTAGCTACCGGCGATGTACATTTTCTTGATAAAAAAGACGCCAAATTCCGCGCCATTATTATGGCCAGCAAAGGCTTTGAGGACGCGGATATGCAGCCGCCTCTGTACTTTAAGACCACCAACGAGATGCTGGAGGACTTTGCCTACCTGGGCGACCGGGCCAAGGAAGTGGTGGTGGATAACCCCAACAAGATCGCCGATATGATCGACGACGATATTGTGCCCATTCCTCCCGGCACCTTCCAGCCCCACATTGACGGCGCAGACGATGAGCTGACGGACATTTGCTGGAAAACCGCTAAGGAGAAATACGGCGATCCGGTGCCGGAGTATGTGGCCTCTCGCTTGCAGCGTGAGCTGGATTCCATTATCAAGCACGGATTTGGCGTGCTGTATGTTATTGCCAAACGATTGGTTAAGAACTCGGAGGAGCACGGTTACTTGGTGGGCTCCCGAGGGTCCGTCGGTTCCTCTTTTGTAGCCCACATGGCGGGCATTTCCGAGGTAAACCCCTTGGCACCTCATTATGTGTGCCCCAAGTGCAAGCACAGTGAGTTTATACAGGACGGCTCTGTGGGCAGCGGCTTTGACCTGCCGCCTAAGGACTGCCCCCATTGCCATATACCCATGAACCGGGATGGCCACGAAATTCCCTTTGAGACTTTCCTGGGCTTTGACGGCGATAAAGAGCCGGATATTGACTTGAACTTCAGCGGCGACTACCAGTCCCAGAGCCATCGGTTCACGGAGGAGCTGTTTGGCAAGTCCCATGTGTTCAAGGCCGGTACCATGGCTACCGTGGCGGAAAAAACCGCCTTTGGCTATGTAATCAAGTACCTGGAGGAGCGGGGCTTGGACGGCTCCACCCCCAAGGCGGAGATTGAGCGACTGAAGGATGGCTGTACCGGTATTAAGCGTACCACCGGCCAGCACCCGGGCGGCATGGTGGTTGTGCCGGACGAGTACGAGGTGGAGGATTTTACGCCGATTCAGTACCCGTCTAACGATAAGAGCAAGGGCACCTATACCACACACTTTGACTTTAAGAACGCGCTTCACGATACGCTGCTGAAGCTGGACGAGCTGGGTCACGATGTGCCCACCCTTTATAAATTTCTGGAGGATGCCACAGGTATTCCTGTGATGGATGTGGACCTGTGCGACCCCAAGCTGTACCAGATGATCACCTCTACGGAGCCTATCGGCGTGTCGCCGGAGGATATTGACTGCCCCACCTCCACATTGTCTATCCCAGAGATGGGCACCCCCTTTGTGCTGGGAATGCTCATGGAGGCACAGCCAAAAACTTTTTCCGATTTGCTGCAAATTTCCGGCCTGTCCCACGGCACGGATGTGTGGTTGGGCAACGCCCAGGAGCTGATCAAAAACGGCGTGTGCACCATTTCTGATGTGATCGGCTGCCGTGACGGTATTATGACCTATCTGCTCCATAAGGCGGAAGCCTATGAGCAGCGCACCGGCAAGCCCTCGCCCCTAAGTAAGAAGGACTGCTTTAAGATCATGGAATACACCCGTAAGGGCAAGGCACCCAAGGAGCTGCCGCCGTATGAGGAAGCCATGAAAGAAGTGGGCGTGGAGCAGTGGTACATAGACAGCTGCTATAAAATCAAATATATGTTCCCCAAGGCGCACGCAGCGGCGTATGTGATCGCGGCCCTGCGCTTGGGATGGTACAAGATCTATTATCCCTTGCAGTATTACAGTGCGTTCTTTACCGTGCGCGGCGGCGATCTGGACGCTGTGGCGGCGGTTCAGGGCAAGGATGCGGTTAAGGCCAGAATGGAAGAGATCAAGCGCAAGGGCAACGACGCCTCTGCCAAGGAGCAGGACACATACGGCATTTTGCAGATTGTGATTGAAATGTTGGCTCGCGGGTATCACTTCCTGCCGGTGGACATTTATAAGTCCGACTGGCGGGTGTATAATATTGAGGACGGCAAGATCCGTCTGCCTTTTAGCGCGATTGCCGGCGTAGGTGAGAACGCAGCGAAGCAGTTGGCCCAGGCTAAGGACGACGGTATGGGCGAGTTTATCTCCTGTGATGATCTGATGGCACGCAGCGGGGTAGGCAAGTCTGTGGTAGACTCCCTGCGCGAGGCGGGGGCACTGGGCGACCTGCCGGAGAGCAACCAAATTTCTCTCTTTTAGTCCGGGCTTGACAAACGCTCTTTTGTATGGTAGCATATTACCACATTAGCGTACTAAAGCGAGGAAAAAGACATGAAACAATATGCAAAAGTGACCCCGGAGGGCAGCCGTGACCTGCTGTTTGAGGAGTGCGACGATCGCCGCCGGGTAGAGAACGCCCTGACCGGGTTATATGAGGCTAACGGTTATCGCAAGGTGATCACCCCCACATTGGAGTTTTTTGATGTATTCAACAGCGGCGATGCCGGGCTGGATGCAGACGAGATGTATAAGCTGACGGATAACAGGGGCAGAACCACTGTGCTACGGCCGGACAACACCCTGCCCATTGCCCGCCTGGTGGCTACCCGACTGTCGGAGGATGCCTTTCCGGTGCGTCTCTATTACAATCAAAGTGTATTTGTGCGCACCAAGGAGCTGGCCGGGCGCACCGACGAGGTGGCGCAGAGCGGCATTGAACTTATTGGCGACGGCTCTATGGCGGCGGATATTCAGGTCATTACGCTGGCTTGCCGTGCCATGCAAAGCACGGTGCCGGGCTTTAAGATCGAGTTGGGCCACGCCGGGTACTTTGGCGCGGTGCTGCGCAATCTGAATGTAAAACCGGCGGTGAAGGCAGAAATTTGCCACTTGATCGAGCAAAAGAACTTTGCAGCGCTGGGCGATTTGCTGGATACCTTGGAGGATTGCAGAGAGACCCGGGTGCTGCGTCGGCTGCCTCGGCTGTTTGGTGGCCCGGAGGTGCTGGACGAAGCGCGGGAACTGTATACCGAGGGCGGCGCAGACGCCTCCTTGCAGTATATTAAAACACTGTACGACACGCTGTGCGCCGCAGGTTTGCAGGAGCAGGTGCTGCTGGATTTGGGCATTGTTAATCGTTCTAACTACTACACCGGCGTGATCTTTCGCGGGTATGTGCAGGGCAGCGGTTTGACAGTGCTGTCCGGCGGTCGGTATGACAATCTGCTGGGCGAATTTGGCACGGACAAACCGGCCATCGGCTTTGCGGTGGATGTGTCGGCGGTGACCGATGTGCTCCACGAGGAGATTAATTTGGATCGCCCGTTGCGCATTGCACTTACTAAGGGACGGCTGGAAAAGGCGTCTGTGCAGATGTTCAAGACCATGGGGCTGAACACGGAGGCTCTGGAGAATAAAGGCCGTCGGTTGATCTTGCCGGTGGATCCGTACGAGGCGGTACTGTCCAAAGCGCCGGATGTGATCACTTATGTGGAGCACGGCGTGTGCGACATTGGCATTGTAGGCAAAGACACCATTGTGGAGCACGGCAGTGCGTTCTATGAAGTGCTGGATCTGAATATCGGCCGTTGCGCCTTTGCCCTGGCGACCAAGAAGGGCACGGATTTCTTCAGCGGCTACAAGCGCAAAACCGTGGCCAGCAAATACCCTAAGGTGGCTAAAGAATTCTTTAAGTCCAAGGGTATGGATGTGGATGTGATCAAGATCGAGGGCAGCGTGGAACTGGCGCCGCTCCTGGGATTGGCAGACGGCATTGTGGATATTGTGGAGACCGGCTCCACCTTAAAGGAGAACGGTCTGGAAGTGGTAGAGAAGATCATGCCCATTTCTGCGCGGGTGATCGTGAATATGGCTTCTATGAAACTGCGCAAGGACGAGATTGAGGCGTTCCTGCATGATATTGAACTGGCAGCGCAAGTGGGTTGAAAGAGGGTAGAACAATGAAAATCACAAAAGCAAACGGCGTGGTCGAATACCAGCTTTTGGCCCAGCTGAAACAGCGGGCAGGGGAGACGGATCCCAAGATCACCGAGGCGGTGACCACCATTATCAATGGTGTAAAAGAGGGCGGCGACGAGGCTGTGCGGGAGTACACCGTGCGGTTTGACGGCAGCGTGCCTAAAAAAATCGAATTTGACAAGGACGAGATTCATGCCTTTTTAGATCAGGTAGACCCGGCCTTTAAGGATGCTGTGGTGAAAGCGCAGCAAAATATCTATGACTTCCATCAGCGCCAGGCCCAGCAAAGCTGGATGACCACCAAGGAAAGCGGCGTCATTATGGGCCAGCGTATTCGCGGGCTGAAGCGTGTAGGCATTTATGTGCCCGGTGGCACGGCGGCGTATCCCTCCTCTGTGCTGATGAACGCCGTTCCCGCCAAGATCGCCGGCGTACAGGAAATCATTATGGTGACCCCGCCCGGCAAGGACGGCAATCCCAATCCCAATATTATGGCGGCGGCCGCGGTGGCCGGTGTGGATAAGGTGTTCTTAGTAGGCGGTGCCCAGGCGGTGGCTGCTTTGGCCTACGGTACCCAGCGAATCCCCAAGGTAGATAAAATCGTTGGTCCCGGCAATATCTTTGTGGCCACGGCCAAAAAGCTGTTGTACGGTGTGGTGGATATTGACATGGTGGCTGGCCCCAGCGAAATTCTCATTGTGGCGGACTCTACGGCGGACGCCTCCTTCTTGGCGGCAGACCTGATGAGCCAGGCGGAGCACGATGTGCGGGCTTCTGCCATTTTGCTAACCACTTCCGAGTCTTTGGCTAAGAACACGCTGCGGGAGATTGACCGGCAGATCAAGACCTTGGTGCGGCAGGAGATCATTCAAAAATCCTTTGACGACTACGGCGAGATCATTGTGTGTGACAATTTGCGCCAGGCGCTGGATTTTGCGAACGAATTGGCGCCGGAGCACTTGGAATTGTGCGTGGCTGAGCCACTGAAATATATCGGTATGGTGGATAACGCCGGTTCTGTATTTCTGGGCAATTGGTCCCCGGAGCCCTTGGGCGATTATTACGCAGGCCCCAATCATGTGCTGCCCACCAGTGGTACGGCTCGGTTCTTTTCGCCCCTGTCGGTAGATAGCTTTGTGAAGAAGTCATCCTTTATTTATTACACCCCGGAAGAGCTGAAAAATGCCAAGGACGATATTATGCTTTTGGCAGAGACGGAGGGCCTGACCGCCCACGCCAACTCTATAAAAGTACGGTTTGAATAAGAGGTGCGGTTTATGCGAACGGCAACGGTAGAACGAAATACGAAAGAGACCCAAATTGCGGCCACCCTGTGTCTGGACGGCGGGGAAGTGGCCGTGTCCACCGGCAACGGCTTTTTTGATCACATGCTTACCGCCTTTGCGGTGCATGGTGGCTTTGGGCTGCAACTGACGGTGCAGGGAGACCTGGAGGTAGACACCCATCACACGGTAGAAGATACCGGTATTGTGCTGGGGCAGGCACTGCGCCGGGCGCTGGGCGACTTTGGCGGCATTGCCCGGTACGGCAGTTTTGCGGTGCCGATGGACGAGAGCCTGGCACGGTGCGATCTGGATTTGTCCAATCGGCCGTTTTTGGTGTTCCGCGCCACATTCCAGCAGGAACGGTGCGGCGATTATGAAACCTGCGTAACAGAGGAATTTTGGCGCGCTTTTGCGGTGAACGCCGGGATCACTCTGCATATTGATGTGCCTTACGGCACCAACGCCCACCACCAAATTGAGGCCGTCTTTAAGGCTGTTGGTCACGCCCTGCACGGAGCGGTACAGCCCACCGACGGTGCGGTGTTGTCTACCAAGGGCGTATTATAAACAAAAATTAGAGAGGGTAACGACTTATGATTATTTTTCCCGCCATTGATATTATGGACGGTAAGCCGGTGCGGCTGCTGCGGGGCGATTTTGCCACCGCAGAGCAGGTGGCAGAGGATGTATTGACCACTGCCAAGCAGTTTGCCCGGGTGGGCTGTACCTGGGTGCACATGGTGGATCTGGACGGCTCCCTGCAAAAGAAGCCGGTAAACGCAGATCCGATTTTGCAGGTGGTGGAGCACACTCCGCTGAAAGTGGAAGTTGGCGGCGGTATTCGCACCATGGAGGATATTGCGTTCTACCTGGATCGTGGCGTGGATCGGGTCATTCTCGGCTCCGTTGCCCTTAAAAATCCGGAGCTGGTGCAGCAGGCGGTAGACGCCTATGGGGACAAGATCGCCGTAGGGATCGACGCCAAGCACGGTATGGTGGCCACCGAGGGCTGGACCGAGGACTCCCAAATGGACTTTATCGACCTGGCGAAGGCCATGGAGAAGATGGGCGTTGCCACCATTATCTATACGGATATTGGTCGGGACGGTACCCTCAGCGGTCCGGATGTACAAGGGCTGGATCGGCTGAACAAGGCGGTCAGTTGCAATGTGATCGCCAGCGGCGGCGTTACCACCATTACAGATATTTTGGTGATGAAAGATAAAAAAATGTATGGCACCATTTGCGGCAAGTGCATTTATAAAAAGACGCTGGATTTGCGGGAAGCGGTAGGTATTTGCAAATGACAGAAGATTTGGAGCAGTATTTTGCCAAGGGCGAGTTGATCCCTGCGGTGGTGCAGGAGGCCTCTACCGGCCAGGTGCTGATGCTGGCTTATATGAACAAGGAATCCTTAAAGCGCACCCTGGAGAGCGGCTACACTTGGTTTTGGTCCCGCTCCCGGCAGGAGCTTTGGAATAAAGGCGCCACCAGCGGCCACCTGCAAAAGGTGGTGGCCATGTACAGCGACTGCGATAACGACACCCTATTGGTGCAGGTGGAGCAGACCGGCGCCGCGTGCCACACCGGGCACCACAGCTGTTTTTATACCAAGATGGAGGGCAATTTCAATGACTGCGATTGAGCGTGAATATCAGGTGATTTTGGATCGTCGGGCGGATCGGCAGGAGGGGTCTTATACCTGCTACCTGTTTGACCAGGGCATCGACAAAATTTTGAAGAAAGTAGGCGAGGAATGTACCGAGATGGTCATTGCCGCCAAGAATAACGACAAGGACGAGATGGTGTATGAGATCACGGATCTGATCTACCACACCCTTGTCATGATGGCCAATCAGGGCATTACCCCGGCGGACATTCAGGCGGAGCTGGACAAGCGCGCCGAAAAAGCCAGCAATCTGAAAAAATTCCACCAGGTGGATAAGAATACATAATGCTGCATAAAAAATGGGTGATCCGGCAGGCAGACAAAGAGGCTGCCTCTGCCATTAGCGAACAATTCAATATCGACCCGTTTTTGGCATTTTTGTTGGTGTCTCGCGGACTGACGGACGACCTGGCGGTGCAGGAATTCCTCCACCCCGGTCAGGCGCTATGCGCTCCGGAGGGCTTTGCGGATATGGAGGCGGCTGCTGCCAGACTGCAACAGGCGCTGGACAGCGGCGAAAAAATATGCGTGTACGGAGATTATGACTGTGACGGTGTGACCGCCACAGCTTTGCTATACTCTTTTTTAGAGGCCATGGGCGGCAATGTGATCTACTATATCCCGGATCGGGAGACAGAGGGCTACGGCCTAAACAAAGGCGCCATTGACACCCTGGCCGCCAAAGGCACCGGCCTGATTGTCACGGTGGATAACGGTATTTCGTCTGTGGACGAGGCAGAGTATATCTACCGGCTGGGTATGCAGCTGGTGGTGACAGACCACCACCAGGTAGGAGAGCAGCTGCCCCGCGCAGAGGCCGTGGTGAACCCACACAGAACGGACAATCAGCTGCCCTTTACGGATTTTTGCGGGGTGGGCGTGGCCTTTAAGCTGGCTTGCTGTTTGTATGACGGTGAGCCGGCGGAATTGTTGGAACAGTTCGGCGACTTGGTTGCCATCGGCACTGTGGGTGATCTGGTTCCCTTGGTAGGGGAGAACCGGGCGTTGGTGCAGGCCGGTTTGCGCACCTTGCAGGCGGAGCCCCGTCCCGGCGTATATGCGCTGTTACAGGCAGCCGGAGCCGGAGAAGAGCTGAGCGGCACCGATGTGGCCTTTAAGCTATGCCCACGCATTAACGCAGCCGGGCGAATGGATAGTGCCCTGCGGGCGCTGGAGTTGCTGCTGGCAGAGGATGAAGAAACGGCTGCGGCGCGCGCCCGTCAGCTGTGCGACGATAACGCCCTGCGGCAAGAGCTGGAACGTAAAATCATAGATGATATTACTGCCAAGCTGGCTGCGGATCCGGCACCCTTGCGCCAGCGTGTACTGGTGGTGGCCGGGGAGGATTACCACCCAGGGGTCATCGGCATTGTGGCTTCCCACTTGGTAGAGCGCTACGGCAAACCCACTGTGGTGCTGGATATGAAGGCGGACGGCACCGCCTGCGGCTCCGCCCGGAGCATTGAGGGCTTTGACCTGTACCGAGCAGTGGCGGCGTGCAGCCAGGTGCTCACCCGCTTTGGCGGTCACCCTATGGCTGCGGGTATGGGCTTGGCAGTGGCAGATATTCCTGTCTTTGCCCGAGCCATCAACGCTTATGCTGAGAAGGAATATCCTCGTATGCCGGCTTTGCAGCTGCATCTGGACTGTAAGCTGTCCCCGGCGTACTTGACCTTAGATTTGGCAGAGAATTTGCAGCTGCTGGAGCCTTGTGGCACAGACAATCCGGCGGCGTTGTTTGGTCTGTTTCACTTGCGGCTGGTGTCTGTCAGCCCCTTGGGGGCAGAGGGCAAGCACTTGCGTTTGGAGGCGGAGAAAAAGGGTCGCCGTCTGCGAATTGTGCAGTTTGGGGTGAAGCCGGAAGATTTCCCCTATGTGCCCGGTGATTTTATCGACTGCGCGGTACAGATTTCTAAAAATCCCTATAAGGGCAAGGTCTATCTTTCTGTGCGGGCGGCAGATGTGCGCCGCAGCGGCACGGACGATGACCGGTATTTTAACGAGCTTTACGATTACAGAGCCTTTTTGCAAAACGGTACCCACCAATACCCGGTGTACCCGGATCGGCAGGTTTGCGCCGCGGTATATCGGTTCTTAAAGAGCCGGGGCGGTTGGGATTTTGGCACCGAGGAGCTGTATTTTGCCCTGCAAAAAGGGGCAACCTACGGACAGGTGCTCGTGGCGCTGAAAGCCCTGCACCAGGCGGGACTGATTCGCCGTGGCAAAAGCCAAATTCGCCTGGCACAGCCTGCGGGCAAGGTGGATTTGGAAGCCACGCCTATTTTGCGAAAACTGAGAGAGGGTGCAAGCCTTGGAGAATAAAAAAACAATACCCCCGGTGCCGGCAGCGGCAGAGCTGCCCCCGGAACAGACGGCGGACCATAAGCCCTATGACGATGGGTTTGCGCCGTTCTTTGCGGAAATACAAAAGAAACCCCAGTATGACAGCGCCCGGATCGAAAAGGCCTATTCCTTGGCCCGCTCTGCCCACGAAGGGCAGTTTCGCCGTTCCGGTGAGCCGTATATTATGCACCCGGTGGCGGTGGCGAAAATCCTGTTTGAACTGGGCATGGACAATGAGTGTATTATCGGCGCACTGCTCCACGATGTGGTAGAAGATACGCCCTATGACATTGACTATATCTCCCGCGAGTTTGGCCCGGAGGTGGCGCTGTTGGTGGACGGCGTAACCAAGCTGGGTCAGATCCCCCTGTCTACCCGGGAGGAAGTGCAGGCGGAGAACATTCGCAAAATGTTTATGGCCATGAACCGGGATGTGCGGGTGATTATCATTAAGCTGGCGGACCGGCTGCACAATATGCGCACCGCCAAGTTTTGGCCCCCGTATAAGCAGCGGGAGAAGAGCCTGGAAACGCTGGAAATTTATGCTCCCATTGCCCATCGGTTAGGTATTCGTGCCATTAAAGAGGAATTAGAGGATCTGGCGATTTTTTACCTGGATCCTATTGCTTATAAGGAAATTGAGCAGAACCTACGCTTAAAGCAGGTGGAGGGCGAGCGCTTCTTAGCGGATATTAAGGCGCAAATCCGCGCCAAGTTAGAGCCGATCATGAAGAATGTCCAGATCACCTCCCGGGTGAAGTCCGTCCACGGAATCTTCCGCAAGGTGTATATCAAGGGCAAGGATTTTGAACAAATCTTTGACATTTACGCCGTGCGCATTATCGTGGACTCTATGATCGACTGCTACAATGCCTTGGGTATTGTGCACGATATGTTTACGCCCCTGCCCGGTCGGTTTAAGGATTATATCTCTACCCCCAAGCCCAATATGTATCAATCCCTGCACACCACAGTGCTTGGCCCCGGCGGCATTCCCTTTGAAATTCAGATTCGCACCTGGGATATGCACCGCACGGCAGAGTACGGTATCGCTGCCCACTGGAAGTATAAGCTGGGCAAAGGCGGCAAGGACTCCATCGACAATCGGTTGGAGTGGATTCATAAAATGCTGGAGACCGGTGAGGCGTCTACCAACGCTGAGGATCTGGTGCGCAACATTAAGGGCGACCTGTCCTCGGATGAGATCTTTGTGTTTACCCCCAATGGGGACATTAAGACTTTGCCCAGCGGCGCCACGGTGATCGACTTTGCTTACGCCATTCACTCGGCAGTAGGCAACCGCATGACCGGCGCCAAGGTCAACGGCAAGATTGTACCTATTACCTATAAACTGAAAACCGGCGAGATCTGCGAGGTGCTTACCAGCAATCAGCCGGGCAAAGGCCCGTCCAGAGACTGGCTGAAAGTGGTGACCACCGGCGAAGCCCGGTCCAAAATTCGCTCTTGGTTCAAGAAAGAGCGGCGGGACGAGAACATCGTCCAGGGCAAGGCTGAGGTGGATCGAGAGCTGCGGCGGAACTTTATCCGCCTGGACGGCGACCAGTACGACGCCTTTTTGCAGCGGATCGCCGAGCGCCAGCACTGCGCTTCCGTGGAGGATTTCTACGCCACCGTGGGCTATGGCGGGCTGGTTATCAGCCGTATGATGCCCGGTATCAAGGACGAATATAATCGCAACTGGCGCCAGGCGGAGGAGTCTGCCCAACCGGCAAAAGCGCCGGAGCGGCCCCGCAAATCCGGCGGCAGCAGCGGCGGTGTGATTGTTGAGGGGATCGACAACTGCCTGATCAATATGGCCCGTTGCTGTGCGCCGGTGCCCGGTGAGGAGATCATCGGCTTTATCACCCGGGGGCACGGGCTGACCATTCATCGGCGGGATTGTGTGAATGTGCCGCGAGATTTGGCAGAGTGCCCGGAACCGGAGCGCTGGGTCAAGGCTCGGTGGGACGACTCTGTGCAGGTGGAGACCATGTCCACCTTGGAAGTCTACGCCATTGACCGGGATGGCTTGGTGCTGGATATTGCCAACGCCATGTCCAAGGCCCATGTGAAGATCCAGTCTATTAACGCCAGACCCATTAACGAAGGCAACTGCCTGACCACCCTGACATTGTCGGTAAACAGCCGGGAGCACCTGGAAAATGTGGTCAAGATTTTGAAGAAGATACCCAGTGTGTATCATATCGAGCGAGGTGCAGGACGATGATTACCGTATTACAGCGTGTGCAGCACGCCAAAGTGGAAATAGACGGCAAGACCGTGGGCGCCACCGAACAGGGGCTGTTGATTCTCCTGGGCGTGGCCGAAGGGGATACTCGAGTAGAGGCAGACAAGCTGGTAAAAAAAATTGCCAACTTGCGGATCTTTGAAGATGAAAACGGCAAGATGAACCTGTCGCTCTTAGACATTGGCGGCGGGGTGCTGGTGGTGAGCCAGTTTACCCTGTGTGCGGACTGCACCCACGGGCGGCGCCCCAGCTTTACCCGTTCCGCCCCGCCGGCACAGGCCAACGAACTGTATGAATACTTTACACGGGCACTGGGGGAGCAGGGCGTGTCCCATATTGAAACCGGTGTGTTTGGCGCCGATATGGCGGTGACACTCCTAAACGACGGCCCGGTGACCATTATACTTGACACAAAGGACTTAAAATAATGCAGATCAAATCAGCCACCTTTGGCCAGTTGCAGAACAACTGCTACCTGGTTACGGACGAAGCCAGCGGCCGCAGTGCCCTGGTGGATTGCACGGAATACAGCGACAAGATGAAAGATTTTATCGGCGACGCCAAGCTGGATTATATTCTGCTGACCCACGGCCATTTTGACCATATCGGCGGCGTAGCGGCGGTAAAGGCTGCCACCGGCGCCAAGGTCGTCATCAGCGCCGAGGATGCCCCAATGCTCACTTCCTCTCGCAAGTCGCTGGCGGCGTTTTCGTTTCTCTCTCAGGCGCCGGCGCAGGCGGATATTTTGGTGCAGGACGGCGATACCGTCACCTTGGGCAACACGGTCTTTACCGTGCTAGCCACGCCCGGTCACACTCCCGGCGGTGTGTGCTATATTGCCGGGGACTGTATCTTTAGCGGCGACACGCTGTTTTTCTGCTCTTGCGGGCGCACGGATTTTCCCGGCGGCAGCAGTAGAGAAATTATGGATAGCCTGCAAAAACTGGCGGCCCTGCCCGGGGACTACACCGTCTATCCCGGCCACGATCGCTTTTCCACCCTAAATTTTGAACGGCAACATAACCCGTATATGAAGAAATTATGATTTTACGCGTCATTAACCACCCTTATGAATTTGATATGAAGAACCTGTGCATCACCTTCTTCCCCCATGAGAAGATCCGTTTGGAGGGGGAAGAGGACCCGGTTGTGGTTACCACCCGTCGGGAGACGGACGGGTCCTTTTTTGTGTCTGCCAAGGTATACGATGTGTACCGGGAGACCACAGCCAAGCCGGAACCGGCAGACGAGGAGCACCTGGTGCTGTCCGTTACCCTTTATCGGCTGCTTAGCGGTATATTAGGCTTTGCGCCCCCTTGGGGCGTGCTGTACGGTGTGCGCCCGGCCAAATTGATGCACCGGCTGTGCGCCCAAATGGGGGACGATGCGGCGGTTGCACACTTCCAGACTGCCTTTTTGACCCAAAAAAGCAAGGCGGAGTTGGCACATGAGGTGATGCTCCATGAGAACCGCTCCATTGCCCGCTCCGGGCCAAAGTCGTTCTCTCTGTATGTGTCTATTCCGTTTTGTCCCACCCGGTGTGCTTACTGCTCTTTTGTGTCTCATTCGATTGAAAAGACCCACAAGCTGATGACCCCTTATGTGGATCTGTTGCTGCGGGAGCTGGAGGAGACCGCCAAGTACGCCAAAGAATTGGGGTTGGAGCTGGCCACCGTGTATTTCGGCGGCGGCACGCCCACCACATTATCGGCGCAGGATTTAGGGCGTATTTTCAGCACCATTGAACAGAATTTTGACCTTTCGTACCTGATGGAATACACAGTGGAGGCCGGTCGGCCGGACACGGTCACCCGAGAGCGGCTGGAGGTCATTCGAGCCGCCGGCGTGCAGCGGATCAGCATTAACCCCCAGAGCTTTAACGACAAGGTGCTGGAGGCCATTGGTCGCCGCCATACAGCGCAGCAAACGCTGGACGCTTTTGCGCTGGCGCGGGATTGCGGCTTTGACCATATCAATATGGACTTTATCGCCGGGTTGCCGGAGGACGATCTGCCGTCTTTTCAGCGCAGTATTCAAACGGCGCTGGACTTGCAGGCAGAGTCCATCACCGTGCACACCTTGGCTCTGAAAACCTCTGCCTATATGGTTACAAGAGAACAGACCTTTGATTTGAAAGATCGGCTCACTGTGTCCAATATGGTGGACTACGCCGGGCAGACCCTCCACGGCGCCGGATACTATCCCTACTATATGTACCGGCAGAGTAAATCTTTGGGAAATTTGGAAAATGTAGGCTGGTGCAAGCCGGGTTATGATTGTCTCTATAATGTGTATATGATGGACGAGACCCACACGGTTTTGGCAGTTGGCGCCGGTGCGGTAACCAAGCTGCGAGGCCAAAACAGCGGTATGATCGAGCGGATTTATAATTATAAATACCCCTATGAGTACATTCGGGATTTTGACACCCTGTTGGAGCGCAAAAAACGCATACCCGGCTTTTATGCGGAATATGATTAAACAGACGGTTGAAATAGACATTGTGGGCGGATTGTATAGCGCAATCCTGCAAAATCTTTGCAACTTGTATTGCAATTCTTTACCCTCTGTAATATAATAACAATACGGAGGGATATTATGGCTAAGAAATTCGGTGATCTTTTTGGCAATATGGACGATGTGTTCTCCGGTGCCAAGATTTCTAATTTTGATTTAGACGATGTGCTGAGTCGTACCCGTACCTTTACGGAGGAAGTCAGCAAAAGAAGTGCGGAGGCTTTGGAGCTGTCCCGCAAAAAAGTGGAGTGTCTGGATATAAAGGCCAAGCTGAGCAAGGCGTATGAGAGATACGGCCGACTGGCGTATGAATCGGTGCAGCAACCTCAGTTGCAGCAGACGGAGGCGTTGGAGAGCTGTGGGGCGGAGATCACCGCTCTGCGTACCAAGCTGGATCAGCTGACGGCGGAGCTTGAGGCCGCCAAGAATCCGACGGTCACCACTGTTAGTGATGACGATGTGAGCGTATCCTAACCCCCACGCAAATAGAGGAAGAAGAAAGCAGTGTATGGACCCTATGGTCTGTGCGCTGCTCTTTTTTCACACCGGGTGATGGAATGGAACTGACAACCAAACAAAAGTACCTGTCCGCCGCAGGGCTGCTGTTGGTAGCTACGGCTGCCGTTAAGGTCATTGGTGCGGTGTATAAAATCCCGCTGACCGGCCTGATCGGCGGCACCGGACGGGGCTATTTCTCTACGGCTTATACGCTGTTTATGCCGGTGCATGCCATCACATTGGGCGCCTTTCCCGTTGCGTTGTCCGGGCTGGTGAGCAAGTACCGTGCTACCGGTGACAGTGCCCGGGTGGCGGCCTTGCAGCGCAGTGCCTGCGGGTTGTTTTTTTGGGTAGGTCTTGCCGGCACGGCACTGATGGTGCTGCTGGCCGGACCGTACACCCGGCTGGTGGCCGGTGCGCCAAAAGCGGTTTATACGGTGCTGATCCTGGCGCCTACAGCGCTTTTTTCCGCCATGGCGGCAGCCCACCGTGCCTTTGCGGAAGGACACCTGAATATGGTGCCGACTTCTGTTTGCCAGGTACTGGAAGCATTGTTCAAAATGGTGTTCGGTCTGCTGTTTGCCAAGCTGTCTATGGGGCGGCTGTACCAAATTTACTTAGACACCGGCATGGTACTGGGCAATCGGGCAGAGAGTGAGACGGCAGCTCTGTCTATGATGTACCCGGTAACAGCAGCCTGCGCCATGCTGGGGGTAACCCTGGGGGCGGTGGCGGCTTGGGTGTATGCGGCGCTGTACGATCGGTTCCGGTATCCCCACCGTCTGCCGCGGCAGCAGTTGCCCGGTGGCGCGACCCAAGAGCTGGTACGGTTTGCCCTGCCGCTGGTGGTGGCAACGGTGATCCAGAGCCTGTCCGGCTTTGCAGATACTGCCAGTGTACAGATGTGCCTGGGGCTGTGCGGTACGGCGCAGTTGCAGCAAATCTTTGCAGTGCCGCTGTCGCTGACCAAGGTAGCGGAAAAAGATGTGGTTACTTATGTGTACGGTCTGTATTCCACCGTGCAGGATTTTGCCCACCTGGTGCCGTCCTTAACCATGGCGCTGGGGGTGGCGGCGGTTCCGGCGCTGTCCGGCGCTTATCAGGATCAGTCCGCGCGTTTTGGCAGCCTGTATGCGGGTATCCTGAAATATACGGTCATCTTAGGCGCCGCAGGCAGTGGGGGACTGGCGTTGTTCTCTTATGAGGTGCTGTCTTTGTTTTACGGCACTTCGTCGCCGGACCTGGTACTGGGGTGCCACCAACTGCTGTTTTGGTTTGCCTTTACTGCACTGCCGGCAGCTCTATCCTCTACCTGTGTGTTCGCTTTGCAGGCGCTGGGCTATGCCAAACGGTTGCTGCTGCCTTTTTCTCTGACTGCGGTGCTGCGGGTGGGGCTGAACTTTCTTTTGATCCCCAACGGGCGGTTCCATCTTTACGGCTCGGCTGTCTCCACTGCCGTTTCATTTTTGTTTCTTTCCGTCTATTGTTTGGTGCTGATGCGAAGGATCACCAAGGTCAAATTCTCCCGGACAGAGGTGTTCGCAAAGCCGGTGTTGGCGGTGATTTTTTCTTGTCTGACGGTGAAAGGTGTGGCCGGTGTGTTCTTTACCCAGCTGCAAAATACCTGGAATTTTGTCTTATCCGCGGTTTTGTTTTCGGCAGTTCTAACAATTTTGTTGCTGCTCTTTGGTACACTTTCCACAAAAGATCTGCATTTTGCCGGAGAAAGGTAAAAAAAACCGCTTGGCTACTTGAAATTTCCCGTTGTATCATATATAATTTCTTGGAACGAGTTGATCAAAAGAGGCGTCGGTATGGCATTGGATTTTATACGCAAAGAGCACTATAATACGGAGGATTTGATTCGCATTGTGGCGCTGCTCCGTGCCCCCGGCGGCTGTCCCTGGGATCAGGCGCAGACTCATGCTTCTATCAAGAAGAATTTTATTGAGGAGACCTATGAGGTTATTGAGGCCATCAACCGGCAGAGCACTGCGGGATTGCAGGAGGAGCTGGGCGATGTGTTGCTTCAGGTTGCGCTTCATGCCCAAATGGAGGCAGAAGCAGGTCACTTTGATTTTAACGATGTAGCGGACGGGATTTGCAAAAAGCTGATTTTCCGTCATCCCCATGTGTTTGGCGATGTAAAGGCCGAGAATACGGACGACGCACTTGCCAGCTGGGACGCTGCCAAGTTAAAAGAAAAAGGAATGAAAAAAGTCAGCCAGTCCATGGTGAGTATTCCCCGGGAATTGCCGGCACTGATGCGCGCCCAAAAAGTGCAGCATAAGGCCGCGAAGCAAGGGTTTGACTGGCCGGATCGCTCCGGCGCAATGGACAAGCTGGATGAAGAGATTAACGAGCTCAAAATCGCTTTGGACCAAGGAGAGCCTACCAGCATTGCGGACGAATTCGGCGATGTGCTGTTCTCCTGCGTAAATATTGCCCGCTTTATCGGCGTAGACAGTGAAGAGGCCTTGACCGCAGCCACGGACAAGTTCCTTTCCCGCTATGTGCTGGTAGAGCAGCTGGCAGCGGAGCGCGGCATGGAGATGAAATCGTCTTCCTTGCAGGCGCTGGACGCCCTTTGGGACGAAGCAAAACAAATATTATCCGATCAATCGGAAATGGAGGAAATGTAAATGAACAAAACTGAACTGGCAGCTGCCGTAGCTGCAAAGACCGAACTTTCTAAGAAAGACGCTGAAGCCGCAGTAAACGCGGTTCTGGCTTCCATCACCGACGCACTGGCTGAGGGCGACAAGGTTGCTCTGGTTGGCTTTGGTACTTTTGATGTGAAGACCCGTGCTGCCCGCACCGGCCTGAACCCCCGCACCAAGGAGACCATCCAGATTCCCGAGGCAAAGGTTCCGTCTTTCAAGGCCGGCTCCGCGCTTAAGGACGCTGTGAAATAAGTCTTGTTTTTATGTGCAGGCATCCGTATCTTGCGGGTGCCTGTCTTTTTTGGAGGTCAGTATGCGACTGGATAAGTACCTGAAAGTCAGTCGAATCATCAAGCGCCGCACGGTGGCCAACGAGGCCTGCGACGCCGGACGCGTCAGCGTCAACGGCAAGGTGCAGCGCGCGTCCTACGATGTAAAGGTTGGGGACAAGATTGAGGTGGCTCTGGGCCAAAACCGCCACACCTACTTGGTCAAGGCCGTGCAGGAGCACGCGCTGAAAGAGGACGCCGCCCTTATGTATGAACCCCTGGACTGACATAATCACCCGCCGGAGCGCATAGGCTCTATCGGGTGATTTTTTTATGGAACAGAAAAAGACGACCGGTCACAGCCTGACCCTGTGCGATCGGGAAAAGTTGACCCTTACCGGCGTGACCGATGTGGACGCTTTTAATGAAGAAGAAATCACGGTAATTACGGATTTTGGGGAATTGACAGTAAAGGGTGAGCTGCTGCATGTGGAGGCGTTGGACCTGGAGTGCGGCAGTATGCAGATCACCGGCAAGGTTACGGCGCTGCTCTATACCCAGCACCGGGAGGGCGGCGGATTGTTTGGCCGTCTGTTCCATGGTTAAGGCACTATGGGCCTTTTTCCTATTGGGACTGGCGCTTTTCTTCTTCTATGATGTGCTGCGGTTTTGGCGTAGCGTGTGGGGGAGCAGGCGCGCGACATTTTTAGCGGATGTACTATGGTGGTTGGTTGCCGCCTTTAGTTGCTATACGCTGTTTTTGGCCTACACCGACGGGGTGATCCGTGCCCTTTGCATAGTGGTATGCGGCGGTGGTTTTGCCTGTGGATATTTTACGCTGGGCACGCTGACCGGGCATCTGTGGGCACGCCTGGGGAAGCGCTTGGCAGGCAAACGCAATCATCGGCGAAAAAAACGGAAAATCCTGCAAGAAAAAGCAAAAAAACTATTGCAATCCCCATATAATATATTATATAATAAATTAAACGCACGAAAGCGAAAACGGAAAAGAAAAAGACATCTCGCAGCCACGGCTGCGCCGGAACAAAGAAGTGTTGAGTATGATTCAAAATTTGAAGAACTCCATGAAGCGGAGTAAGTACCTGCGCCTGCTTTTGGTGGTGCCTATGGTGGTGCTGTTTCTCTATTGCAGTGTGACTCTGGTGAATCAGTCTGCGGACATTAGCCGCATGCAAAAGCAAAAGCAGACCCTGACTGCCCAACTGGCTTCCGTCCAGCAGGAAAATGCCAGACTGGAAGAAGTGGTAGGCGCCGACAATAAGGATGACTACATTGAGCAAAAAGCCCGGGAGAAGGGCTATGTAAAAGGCGACGAGATCGTGTTTTACGATATTTCCGGCACGGAATAAACAGAACAAATACAAGGGGGCAGCAATCAGGTTCGTACTTTTTGCTGCGCCCTCTTTTTTATTGCAAAAAGGTGGACAAGCGTATGAGAGAGATCAAAGCAGAAGTGGTCACCGCGGCGGTGCGGCAGCTGTGCATCACGGCCAATAAAGTGCTGCCGGAGGATCTGGTACAGTGTATCGGCTGTGCCCGCCGGACGGAGCCGAATTCGACGGCCAAGAGCATTCTCGGTGATTTAGAGAACAATTTGGCAGCAGCCAAAGAACTGGATTTGCCCATTTGTCAGGACACCGGTATGGCCGTTGTGTTTGCAGAAATTGGGCAGGATGTGCACATGGACGGCGACTTTGAGGCGGCGGTGCACGCCGGCGTATCTGCCGGCTATACGGACGGCTTGCTGCGCAAGAGCGTAGTGCGAGACCCGTTCTTTGACCGGGTAAATACCGGCGACAATACGCCTGCCGTGATCCACACCCGTCTGGTCCCCGGGGATCGGGTACGGCTGACAGTAGCACCTAAGGGCTTTGGCAGCGAGAATATGAGCGCTCTGCGTATGTTTACCCCTGCCGCCACTCGGCAGGACCTGGTGGATTACATTGTGGGCGTTGTGCAAAAGGCCGGCTCCAATCCCTGCCCACCGGTGGTGATCGGCGTTGGAATCGGCGGCGATTTTGAAAAGTGCGCCCTGCTGGCAAAGGAGGCGCTGTGTCGCCCGCTGTCCCGTCGCAATCCAAACCCGGACTATGCGGCGCTGGAGCAGGAGCTGCTGGAGAAGATCAACGCACTGGACATCGGGCCGCAGGGATTCGGCGGCCAAACCACAGCGCTGGGTGTAAATATTGAGACCTATGCCACCCACATTGCCGGGCTGCCGGTGGCGGTGAATGTAGGCTGCCATGTGACCCGGCACGCAACAAAGGAACTTTAATTTTATGGAATTACAAATGACTGCCCCCTGTCTACTGGGCCTGGAGGGCTTGGTGGCAGAGGAATTAAGACAAATGGACGCCCGGGAGGTGATTGCCGAAAACGGCCGGGTGTTCTTTAATGGCGACCAGGCCATGCTGGCCCGTGCCAATATCAACAGCCGCTTTGCGGAGCGGATCCTGATTGTGCTGGATCGCTTTACGGCGGTGACTTTTGAGGAGCTGTTCCAGGCGGTACGGCGATTGCCCTGGAGCGAGTTTATCGGCAGTACAGACACATTTCCTGTGAAAGGGTACTCTATTTCCTCCACCCTGCACAGTGTGCCGGACTGCCAAAAAATCATCAAAAAAGCTGTGGTAGAGAGCCTAAAAGAGGACTACCACATCAACTGGTTTGACGAGACCGGCCCGGTGCACCAAATACAGTTCTCCATACTGAAAGACCAGGTGACCATTATGCTGGACACCACCGGCACCGGCCTGCACAAGCGGGGCTACCGGCCGGAGAGCAATGCCGCTCCCATTCGGGAGACTTTGGCGGCGGCGTTGTGCAGCCTGTCCCGCCTGCGGCATTACCACACTTTGTATGATCCTTTTTGCGGCAGCGGCACGATTCTTATTGAAGGTGCCATGCTGGCAGCCAATGTGGCGCCGGGGATCAACCGTAATTTTGCCTGCGATCGCTGGGGCTTCGTGCCGGAGGCGGCCTGGAAGCAGGAGCGCGCCCGTGCCCACGAGTGCATTAAGACAGACATTGATTTCCGGGCGTTCGGGTCTGATTTGGACCCTCACGCCATTGAACTGACCGCCATCAATGCCAAGCGGGCCAGGGTGGGGCAGTACCTGCACCTGGACACGGCGGATATTGCCGATTTTAACCCCCAAACGGAGCGAGGCACCTTGGTGACCAACCCGCCCTACGGCGAGCGTATGCTGGATATTCGAGAGGCGGAGCGGCTCTATCGCATAATGGGCGAGAAGTTCAGTCCTCGCAAGGGCTGGAGCTACGGCGTCATTTCGCCGGATGAACAGTTTGAAAAGTGCTTTGGCCGCAAGGCGGACAAGCGGCGCAAGCTGTATAACGGTATGATCAAATGCCAATTTTATATGTACTTTAAGTAAAGGATAATAGGATGAATTACAAAGAGAAATACCGGCAGTGGCTTGCCTTTGCCGACCCGGACACCAAGGCGGAACTGGAAAGCCTGACGGACGAAAAAGAGATCGAGGATCGGTTCTATAAGGACCTGGCCTTTGGCACCGGCGGCCTGCGGGGCATTATGGGCGCCGGGTCTAACCGGATGAACCGCTACACCGTAGGTAAGGCCACCCTGGGCCTTGCCAATTATTTGAAGTCCACCGGCAAGGCGGACTTGAAAGTGGCTATCGCTTACGACTCCCGCAACAACTCGGCAGATTTTGCCAAGACGGCGGCGGGCATTTTTGCAAACTGCGGCTTGCAGGTGTATCTGTACGACCGGCTGGTGCCGGTGCCGGTGCTGTCTTTTACCACCCGGTATTTGCACTGTGACGCAGGGGTGATGATCACCGCCTCCCACAATCCCAAGGAATATAACGGCTACAAGGTGTATGACGCCAAGGGCTGCCAGCTGTGCACCGCAGACGCGGCGGCAGCACTGGATTACATTAACGCAGTAGACGATTACAATGCCATTCCCTTTTGCAAGGATCATGCAAATATCCACCCGGTAGGGGACAGAGAACTGGACGCCTTTATCGCTGCTGTGGAGCAACAGAGTCTATATACGCAGCCGTCGGATTTGAAAATCGTTTATACCCCGCTCCACGGCACCGGCAATGTGCCTGTGCGACGGGTGCTGCGGAATATGCATGTATCTGTGGTCAAGTCCCAGGAACTGCCGGACGGCAATTTTTCTACCGTGCGCAGTCCCAACCCGGAGGAAAAGGACGCCCTGACTTTGGCTATCGATCAAGCAAAGGCAGAGGGAGCAGATTTGGTGCTGGGTACTGACCCGGACTGTGACCGTGTGGGCATTGCGGTGCGTGACGGCGACGATTATGTGCTGTTTACCGGCAACCAGACCGGCGCGCTGCTGGTGCAGTTTGTACTGACCATGAAGAAAGCGCAGCTGAACGAAAAATCTACGCTGGTCAAGACCATTGTGACCAGTGATTTGGGCGCTAATATCGGTCGCAGCTTTGGTTTGCAGATTGAGGAGACCCTCACCGGGTTTAAGTATATCGGCGACAAGATCAATACTTACGAGCAGACCGGGGACAAGGAATTTGTCATCGGCTATGAGGAGAGCTACGGCTACCTGGTGGGTACCCACGCCCGGGATAAGGACGCGGTGGTGTCCGCTATGCTCATTTGCCAAATGGCCGCCTGGTATAAAAATCAGGGCAAGACTTTGGTAGACGCGCTGCATGCTGTTTATGAGAAATACGGCTATTATTTGGACGCGTTGGACAGCTTTGTGCTGAAGGGCAAGGACGGCGCCGAAAAGATCGGGGCGCTGATGCAGACTTTCCGCGCCGGCGGGGATCAAATGTTTGCCGGTGTGGAGCGGGTACAGGATTTTGCCAAGGGAATCGGTGATCTGCCGAAGGAAAATGTGCTGAAATTCCTGTTTACCGACGGCTCATGGCTGGCGGTTCGCCCCTCCGGCACGGAGCCGAAGATCAAGGTGTACTACTCCATTGTGGATCCGGATAAAGCAGCCGCCCACAGCCGCCTGGCCGCCTTGCAGGCGCAGATCAAAGAGATGATCGGAGAATGAATATGACAGCAAAGAAAGAGGCCGTACAGGCGTATATAGACCGGGTGCTGGCGCCAAAGATCCAAGGCGACGGCGGCTGGGTAGAATTTGTATCTTTAGAGGGTGACCGTTTGACCCTGCGCTTTCGTGGCGAGTGCTCCAAGTGCCTGATCCTCCACCGGTGCGTGGCATGGATTGAAGAGCAGTTGAAGGCGGATCTGCATTTGCAGCTGACGGTGGAGCCGGTGCGGAAGAAACCCTATTTTCAGGATCGTTAAGGAGGTGCAGGTATGGCACATATTAAAGTGGAACGGCGCTCTATGCGCCCGGAGGAATGGACGGACCTGCGCTTTTGTTGGCTGAAACGCTATATTTACAGCGAAAAGTGGGAGATCCAAAACCTGATGATTCGGGACGCCCGCCAGGTGGCAGAAATGGAATTCCAGTTCTATCCCGGTGAGCCACGGCCCTTAAAGCGGGGGGATATGTATTTCACCCCGGACGGTACCGCCTTTATGACGGCGGATGTGCAGGTGCCAAAGCACTTGCAGGGGCAGGAACTTTGGTTCTCTCTGAAAACAGCGGCAGAAATTTGCGTGAAGGTCAACGGCCGCTATGTTGGCGGCGTGGATCCTAACCGGGAGCGTATGCTGCTGTCGCCCTATGCGGATACCAGGGAGACCCTGCATTTTGAGATGATGGGTTATAACCGCTCCAAGCCGGATGATGAGCGTAACCCGGAGAGCCTGTCTGTTCGCGGTTGCCGCCAAATCTTTGAGGGCGCGTATCTGTGCACTGTGGATCACGCTGTGCAGGATTTGGTCTATGACTTTGAGCTGCTGCTGGATATTGCCGGCAGCGACCTGTTTAATGAAGATTACCGTTCGTTCCTGAACCGGGAGCTGAACAATGCCATGAACTGCCTGGACTTTACCGATGATGGTGTGACCGGTGTGGCAGCGTGCCAGGCGTATCTTAACGATGTGGTCTTTGCTAACGATACTTACAAAGGCGCCGGGGATGTGGCGCTGATCGCGCACAGTCACCTGGATATTGCCTACTACTGGCGGCGGATTCATGCGGTGCAGAAGAACTTGCGCACGGTGCTCATTCAGCTGCGGCTGATGGACCGCTACCCGGACTTTAAGTACACTCACACCCAGCCCTATGTGTATGAAACACTGGAGAAGTATTACCCGGATGTGTTTGCCGAATTGCAGGAGAAGGTGGCCCGGGGGCAATTCGAGCCGGTGGGGGCTATGTATGTGGAGCCGGACTGCAATATCCCGACGGCAGAGAGTCTCATTCGTCAGTGTCTTTACGGCCAGCAGACCTATCAGCGTATGTTTGGCAAGCGGGTGAATAATGCTTGGCTGCCGGATGTGTTCGGCAATAGCTGGATTCTGCCGCAGATTTTGAAAAAATGCGGTGTGGACTACTTTGTCAGCAACAAAATGTCCACCTGGAATGATACCAATCGCTTCCCCCACAACAACTTTATTTGGCGGGGCATTGACGGCAGCAGCGTACTGGCTTGCGTGCCGCCCACCCACTTTATCACCTGGAACGCCCCCTCCCAAATCCAGGCCAACTGGGAGGCGTATATTGATAAGGACACCGGCGGCCAGACGATGAATATGTTTGGCTACGGTGACGGCGGTTCCGGCTGCACGGAAGAAATGATCGAGCTGATGCATCGGTTCTCCAAGGTGTCCGTACTGCCCAAGTGCACCCACATGGGCGGCGCCGAATTCCTGGAAAAGAATTTGAAGGACAACGAGAACTTGGAGACCTGGGACGGCGAGTTGTACCTGGAAATGCACCGGGGCACCTTTACCACCAAGAGCGACTTAAAGCGCGCCAATCGGCGACTGGAAAACAAGTTTCGCTTGGCGGAAATGCTCACTGTGCTGCGTGGCGAGAATCGCACACCGGAGATCACGGCACTTTATAAGAAGCTGCTGATCAACCAATTCCATGATATTTTGCCCGGCTCCCATATTCACCCGGTGTTTCAGGACGCCATGGCAGATTATCGAGAGATTGAGAAGGCGTTGGACGCCATGATCGGCACCGGCAACCGCTATTTTAACCCGCTGAACTTTACTTATGATGCCTTGACATTTGTGGAAAACAAACGGGGCACCGCCACCCGTATGGGCAAGCGAGGCAACTGGCTGTTGCCCAATTTGGCACCCCTGGGCAGCGGCACCCTGCGCAAGACAGCCTATCGCGGCGACTGGCTGCAAGTGGACGGCAATCGGGTGGAGACTCCGTTCTATACCGTTCGTCTGAATGAGGACGGCTCCATAGAAAGCCTGTATGACAAGAAAATGCAGCGTGAGTGGACAGACGGCGCCTTTAATAAACTGACTCTTTATGAGGATAAACCCGGCAACTATGACGCCTGGGACATTCTGCCGAATTACAGAGACAAGCAAGTGCCCCTGACCGTGGCGCAGCCGCTGACTTTGATCGAGCAGGACAGCGAGAGTGTCACTTTTAAGACCGTGCTGCAAACGGATAAATCCACCTGGACCCAGTACCTGCGGCTGTTCCGCAGAGACGGCGCCATTGAGGTGGAAAATCGGGTGGACTGGCAGGAAAAGCATGTGCTGGCCAAAGTGCTGTTTGACTGCAATGTGCTGGCACGGCAGGCGCTGTGCGATACCTCCGCCGGTTATATTGCCAGGGACACCCACCGCAATACCACTTGGCAGCAGGCTCGCTTTGAGTGTTGCCACCACAAGTGGTGCGATCTCAGCGAGACGGACGGCGGTATCGCCATCCTGAACGACGGGAAGTACGGCGTAGGGTTTTTGGAAAATCAGATCAGTTTGTCCCTGCTGCGTTCTCCCATTCGTCCGGATGTAACGGCGGATATGGGTCACCACAGCTTTTGCTACCGCATTGTGCCCCATGCCGGCGATCCGGTACAGGCGGGGATTAACCGCCGAGCGCTGCAATTCAACCAGCCGCCCATCAAGAGCGATGTGGCCTACAACGGCACGGACTTTGCGCCTCTTTATTTACAGGCCATGAAGTTCTCTGAGGACGGGGAGCGCATTGTGGTACGCTTGAGCGAGCAGGACGGCCGCCGTGGCACCCTGCGCCTGCCCCGCAAGGTACAGGTGCTGAATATGCTGGAAGATGTGGAGCGGGAGACGGATTCCGTTGACTACACGCCCTTTGAAATTCTGACCCTGGGGTGGCCGGTAGAATGAGCGGCTGGCAAATTGCACTGATCGTTGCCGCCGTGCTGTTGCTTGGCCTGGTGCTGCTGCCGGCATTTAACCGCTGGCAGGTGCGGCGCATGCCTGCGGATCAGCAAATTCTACTGATTATGAAGCAAGCCAAGGGGCTGCATTACATTCGCAATATATCCGGCGGCAAACAGGGCTTTCTCTACTATGTAAAGAACAAGCGCAAAATTCTGGTTTATCCTTGGGTGCGCCGGGGTCGTGTGCGGGTCATTACCAAGAAAGACCCCTTTGACCGCTGGGACTACCCGGAGGAGCAGGCACCCTTGACCCGGGAGGAGCGGGCGCAGGCACGGCAGGTGCTGGCAGACTATGCCCGGCGCTCAAATCAGCGGATCGTTTGGAATGACAAAACGGAACAGTAAAAAACTAAAGCCCAGCCAAATCAGCGTAAAGGGCAGGCAGATTTGGCCCCATAAATTCAGCGGCACCCGGCTGTAATCCCAAACGCCCATACCCAGCGCACAGTTGAAAATTAGGCCAAATACCAGTTCTACCCCGGTGATGATTCCGGCACCCATTAGGCACTTGAGCGCCAGCCGCAAACCCGGTTGCGTGCGCTCCAGGCAGTAAAAGGCTGCTAAGATGATTCCACCGGCAAAGAACATGGAGTAATGTGTGCGGCCCCGGTATATCACCTCTACGGTACAGTAGGCGGCGCCGCCGAACAGAAAGCGAAAAAGATAAAAGAAAAAATCAGTCATACCGTTAGCATACCCCTAAGGCAGGTGATTATTTGCAACTGGATAGAGAAGCCCGGCAGCTTTTAGATCTGCTGGAACAGGCAGGCTACCGCGCCTATGCGGTGGGCGGCTGCGTGCGTGACGCCTGTATGGGTCGGGCGTATGCGGATATTGATCTGTGCACCTCTGCGCTGCCCCGGCAGACAGAGGCGGTGCTGGCAGCGGCCGGCATACGGTATATTGAGACCGGCTTACAACACGGTACGGTCACCGCTGTCCTAAACGGCAAGACTTATGAGATTACCACCTTTCGTACCGACGGCAGCTATACGGACAGCCGCCACCCGGACGGGGTAACCTTTGTGCCGGAGGTGGAGACGGACCTAGCGCGCCGGGATTTTACCGTCAACGCCATGGCTTACCACCCGGCGAGAGGATTGGTAGACCCCTTTGGCGGCCAGGCGGATATGAAAGCCAAGTGCCTGCGGTGCGTGGGAGAGCCGCGCCTGCGGTTTACCGAGGACGCGCTGCGTATTCTCCGCGCCCTGCGCTTTGCTGCCGTTTTGGGCTTTACCTTGGAGGAAGAAACGGCAAAGGCTGCTTTTGAACTGAAAGAGCGACTCCGCCTGGTGTCCGCCGAGCGGATCTACGAGGAACTGAAAAAGTTGCTGCTTGGCGACTGGGCCTTTGATGTGCTGGTAGAATACAAAGAGATTATCGGTGTGGTGGTGCCGGAGTTGGTACCCGCCTTTGATTGCGCCCAGCAAAATCCATGGCATGTATACGATGTGTTTACCCACATTGCCAGGTCTGTGGAGGCGGCGCCTAAGGACGCGGACTTGCGGTTGGTCATGCTCTTTCACGACACCGGCAAACCGGCGTGCAAGACGACGGACGAAGAAGGCATTGACCACTTTTACGGTCATCCGACTGTCAGCGAACAGCTGGCAAAAGCGGCGCTGGAACGGTTGAAAGCAAGTCGAGCCAGTATGCAGCGTATTTTGCCTCTAATCCGTTACCACGATGGCCATATTTTAACGGACGAAAAGAGTGTCAAGCGTTGGCTGAACCGGCTGGGCCCGGCGGGCACGCTGGATCTGATTGATGTTAAGACGGCGGATCTGGCGGCGCAGAATTTGGCCCGTACCCAGCCGGAGATTGAGGAATTGTACCGTACCAAGGCGCTGCTGCGGCAGATCTTGGAACGGGGCGATGCCTTCGCTCTCCGGGATCTAGCCATCGGCGGCAAGGAACTGCTGGCCCTGGGGTACCGTGGCAAGGCCATCGGCGGGGCGCTGGATGCGCTGCTTTCCGGGGTAATTGCCGGAGAAGCAGAGAATGACCGGGCGGCACTGTTGCATTATTTGGCAGCGCTGAACTTGCCCAAATCAGAATAATCCTTAATAATAAAGCGGACAAACCCTTTGCGAAATTTGGCGCAATTTTGGGGTTTGTCCGCTTTTTTTATTGCCCGGATATGACAAATTCGGCCTGCCTGGCCGGCTATACTGGGAGCAAGGGGGCGAGGGCGTGCAAGTGGTGTATGTGGATGTGTTGCTGGTGGTCAATTTCTTTATGACCCTTCTGCTGTTGCTGCTGACGGCAGCGCTGACCAAGCAGCCTCGGCGGCCCGGTCGATTGTGCATAGCCGCGATGCTGGGGGCGGCGTATAGCCTGATCTTGTTGGCGCCGAAGCTGCCCACCTGGGCAGTGATGCTCTCTAAAATCGCCGTTGCGCTGGTACTTGTACTGGCTGCATTTGGCTTTGGATCCGTTAAGAAGTACCTGCGGTGCCTTCTGTGCTTCCTTGCTGCCAATTTTGCCCTGTTGGGCTTCATTGTAGGGGTGTGGTTGCTGTTTCGTCCGCGGCGTATTGTGGTCAAGAACAGCGCCGTCTATTTTGATCTGCCCGCCCGCACGCTGCTGTTGCTGGCACTGGCGGCGTATGTGCTGGCGCTGCTGATCCTGCGGCTGTATGAGAAGCACGCCGGGCGGCGTGCGCTCTTGGAGCTGACCGTAGATACCGGGGCGCGCCAAGTGCGTTGCTTTGCTCTGGCAGACAGCGGTAACCGGCTGCGAGAGCCATTCTCAGGCGCTCCGGTGATCGTGGCTCGTCGCAGTTTGTTCCCGGATACGGAAACGCCCCGGGTGATCCCGTACCAAACGGTGGGTGGAGAGGGTATGCTCACTGCTTTTCGTCCCCATCGGGTAACGGTACATAGCGGCAAGCGGCGTGGCACAGTGGGGGAGGTGTATGTGGCACTGAGTGAGCATATCCAAAATGAGGACTACCAAGCGGTGGTCGATCCAAAGATTTTTTCCTGGGAGTGACAAGCATGTTTGCAAGAATTATGGACTGGTTGCGGCGACTGTTTCGCCGAGAGTGCCATTATATCAATGGGCCGGAGACTCTGCCGCCCCCCTTGACCCGCGAGGAAGAAGAAACGGTGATGAATGAACTGCGGGCTGGGGACAACACCCATCGGGAGCTTTTGGTGGTGCGCAATCTGCGGCTGGTGGTGTACATTGCCAAGAAGTTTGACAGCTGCCAAACCGCCACGGAGGATTTGGTGAGTATCGGCACCATTGGGCTGATGAAAGCGGTGCGCACCTTTGATCCCAATAAAAATATTAAACTGGCCACTTACGCCTCTCGCTGCATTGAAAATGAAATTCTCATGCACCTGCGCAAAGTGTCCAATATGAAAACGGAAATGAGCTTTGATGAACCGCTTTCTGTGGACTGGGACGGGAATGAATTGACCCTAAGCGATGTGCTGGGTACAGAGCCGGATGCGGTGTCGGAACTGCTGGAGGACGACGACGAAAAGCGGCTGCTACGGGGGATTGTTCGGCGCTTGCCGGAGAAAGAACGGCAGCTGATGGTGCAGCGATTCGGTTTGTTTGGCGCCCGCGTACATACCCAAAAGCAGTTGGCGGATCAAATGGGCATTTCCCAGTCCTATATTTCTCGGCTGGAAAAGCGCATTTTATCAAAGATCCGCAAGGAAATGCTGCGGGAATGTGCCAAATCTTAGTTGACAAACGGCTGCGTTTGTGGTACTCTATCTTACGCAGTCGGTGCTGATTGTGATGAGGGTCCACCCGTTCCCATCCCGAACACGGTAGTTAAGCTCATTCACGCTGACAATACTTGGAGGGCGACTTCCCGGAAAGATAAGTAGTGCCGACATAAAAACACGGTCCGTAGACAAAGCTATGGACCGTGTTTTTTTGCGCTTATTCTTCTGTGATCTTGCCCTTGCCAAACAGCAAGCTGATACACCACACGGCAGCAAGACCCACAATGGCATAGATAATTCGAGCAAAGATTGCGTCCTGCCCACCGCAGATCCACGCCACAATGTCAAATTTGAATAGCCCGATGCTGCCCCAGTTGATCCCACCTATAATGGCTAGGATCAGAGCAATGTTGTTGAGTACACGCATAAATTTCATCTCCAAAAAATTAAGTCATTGCTATCTTGCCCATAGCAATGACTTTTTATGCATGTTGCTGGATTTTCAGTTAAATAGAGGTGACAAGCATCTCTAATTGACCGCTGACGGCAAAGTTGCCGTACCCGGCAGGCACCAGGAAGCTGTCGCCTTTTTGCAGCAAACGGCCGTCAATGGTACCGTTGCCGTCGGTGACTAAGATGTGCTGAAAGCTCTCTGCACCGGCAGCCAGCTGTACCGTGTCGCTGACGGCATAATGATAAACGGTGAACAGAGGGCAACGCGCCAGCAGTTGCCGGCTGCCGCCATCAATATTTTCTTTTTGCCCCATAGGCTGCGTATCGTATTTGGGCGGTTCCGGCACGGCAACATCCAGCGCTTTGGCTACATGCAGCTCCCGGGGCTTGCCGTCTGCGCCCCGCCGGTCATAGTCGTACACCCGGTAGGTCACATTGCTGTTTTGCTGAATTTCGGCGATTAGCGCGCCCTTGCCGATGGCGTGTACTGTGCCCGCTTCAATAAAGAATACATCGCCCTTGTGAATATCCACATGGTTGAGCACCTGTGGCAGCGTGTTGTTCTCAATGGCAGCTTTGAATGCTTCCTTACTGATCTTCTCCTTAAAGCCATAGATCAGCTGGGCGCCGGGGGCTGCGTCCAGCACATACCACATCTCGGTCTTGCCGAATTCGTTCTCCACACGGTGGGCATAGTCGTTATCCGGGTGCACTTGAATAGACAGGTTGTCCTTGGCATCAATCAGCTTAATGAGCACCGGAAAATAGGGGAATCGGGCGGCGTTGGTGCCGCAAAGCGCTTCTTTGCCCACGGACTCGACCACCTGCTCCAGAGGCTGACCGTCATAGTTGCCGCCGTCGATGGTGTTCATACCCGCCTGGTGGCAGGCAAGCATCCAGCCCTCTGCCAGTTTGGGCAGGTCGCTTTGGAACCCAAAGTCCTCTCGCAGGCGCTGACCGCCCCATATATAATCCTTAAAGATGGGCTGTAATTTTAAAATCTCCATAGTAGTTTCCTCTGTTTTTATTGATTTCCTAGATATAATAACAAAAAAGGACTTCACTTTCAAGCCGGGATAGTGTAAAATATGTGCAAATCTATTTTGCAAACCGGGAGGTGGGCGCCTGTGGCCGTTTTAGATGTACAAAACTTAACCTTGTCTTTTGGGGAGCGTACGCTGTTTGCCGGTGCGTCTTTCTCCGTCAAAGAGCGGGAGAAAGTAGGCTTTGTTGGCGCCAACGGCGTGGGTAAGACCTCGCTGTTTAAGGTGATCTGCGGCGACTACACGCCGGACAGCGGCGGCGCCTTTCTCTCTAAAAATTGTAAGTTGGGCTATATGGAGCAGCACACCTGCTCTGCCGGCAATACCGTGTGGAACGAGTTGGTCAGCGTGTTTGCGCCGTTGATGGAACTGGAGCGCCAGCTGGAGGAAGTTGGCGATCGCCTGCGCAGCGGGCAAGGGGATACAGCGGCGGATATTGCCCTGCAAGACCGTTTGACAGAGCAGTTCCAGCGAGAGGGCGGCCTGACTTATAAATCCATGACACGCTCGGCGCTGCTGGGCCTGGGCTTTACGGAAAAGCAGTTTGATATGTCCACGGAAAAGCTGTCCGGCGGACAGAAGTCTAAGCTGATTTTGGCAAAGTTGCTGCTGTCCAAGGCGGATTTTTTGCTGCTGGACGAACCTACCAACCACCTGGATATTCACGCAGTGGAGTGGTTGGAGAACTTCCTTTCCGATTTTAAGGGCGCCTGCCTGATTGTGTCCCACGATCGCTATTTCCTGGATCGTATTACGGACAAAACCATTGAACTCGAAAATCAAAAGATCCGTTGCTTTAGCGGCAACTACTCCGTTTTTCTGCAAAAAAAAGCAGCGGAGCAAAAGGCCATTGCCGAGAAGTACGACAATGATATGAAAGAAATCGCCCGCCTGGAGGGTATTATTGCCCAGCAGCGGCAGTGGAATCGGGAGAAGAATATCAAAACTGCCGAGAGCAAGGAAAAGGTGATCCAGCGTATTCGTGACCAGCTGGTGGTGCCGGACGCCAAGTTGCAGAAAATCCGCTTTGACTTTACCCCCAAGTGTGTCAGCGGTGAAGATGTGCTCAGCTGCGACGGCTTGTCTAAGTCCTTTGACGGCAAAGCGCTGTTCCGTGATGTGTCCTTTGATATTAAGGGGCAGGAGCGGGTGTTCCTGCTGGGGGATAACGGCTGCGGTAAGACCACGCTGCTCAAAATATTGACCGGCGAATACCCTCGCCAGGACGGCACTTTTCGCTTTGGCAGCAACTTACTCACCGGCTACTTTGACCAGGTGCAGGCCAAGCTGGACCTCACGAAAACGGTGATCGGCGAGGTGTGGGACACCTTCCCTCAAATGACGGAGACCCGCGTGCGCAATGCGTTGGCGGCGTTCCTGTTTAAGGGTGAAGAGGTGTATCGGCCTTTGTCCGTGTGTTCCGGCGGTGAGCGTGCGCGTGTGGCACTGCTGAAGTTGATGCTGGGCGGCTATAACTTCCTGCTTCTGGACGAGCCTACCAACCACCTGGACGCAGCCTCACGGGAAGAACTGGAAAACACGCTGCTTCATTATGACGGCACCATGCTCATCGTGTCCCACGACCGATATTTTATCAATAAGCTGGCGACCCGGGTGCTGGAACTGACGCCCAACGGGGTGCAAAGCTATACCGGCAACTACGACGACTATATGGCGCATCGTGCGGTTACACAGCAGAGGACAGCTGCCGTCAAAGAAAAACCAAAAACCAATTCTTATAAAGAGCAAAAGGAGCGTGCCTCCCGCCTGCGCAAGCTGCGCACCGCCGTTACCCGGTTGGAAGCGGAAATTGAGGAGACGGAGGCAGAGATTGAAGAACTGCAAGCGCAGCTGTCTGCCGGTGCGGACTATCAGGCGCTGATGGACCTAACCGCCAAGCTGGACGCCGCCACCGCCCGCAGAGACGATCTGTACGCCCGGTGGGAGAATGCAAGCGAGGAACTGGCCGCCGGTGAGGAAGAAGTATGAGTGAACCAAAAATTGTCATCGGCGCCGGTGCTGCCGGGCTGACCGCCGCAGCGGTGTGTGCCGAGAGGGGCGGCCGTGTGCTGCTGATTGAAAAAATGGAGCGCCCCGGGCGCAAGCTGCGCATTACCGGCAAAGGGCGCTGCAATGTGACCAATGCTACCTTTGACTTGCAAGGGTTGTTGGAGCATATTCCCACCAACCCGCGGTTTTTGTATTCCGCCTTTTCTAACTTTATGCCTTATGACACCATCGCTCTGATGGAGGACTTGGGCGTGCCCACTAAGATTGAGCGAGGGGAGCGGGTATTCCCGGTATCGGATAACGCAACGGATATTGTAGACGCCTTGGTGCGCCGTGCCAAAAATGCCGGTGTGCAGTTTCTGCAAGGCACGGTAGAGCGGCTGGAACTGACCGAGGACGGTCGGCGGGTACAGGCGGTGCATTTGACCGACGGTCGCCGCTTGACCTGCCACAGCATTGCCGTATGTACCGGCGGGTGTAGTTATCCTGCCACCGGCTCTACCGGCGACGGCTATACATTTGCTCGCCAGTGCGGCCACACCATTGTACCTATTCGCCCGGCGTTGGTGCCTTTGGTGTGTGATAATAATTTCATCCCGGAGCTGCAAGGCCTGAGCCTGCGGAATGTTGAGATTCGGGTGACCCAAGGGAACAAGGAAGTCTATACGGATTTCGGCGAAATGCTGTTTACCCACTATGGGGTTAGCGGACCGGTGGTGCTCTCTGCCTCCAGCCATTTGACACAGCCGGAGCGGGGGGTGTATAATCTGCATATCGACTTAAAGCCCGCGCTGGCCTTTGATGTGCTGGATCGACGGGTGCAGCGGGACTTTTCCACGTTGCAAAATAAAGATTTGGTCAACGCCTTGGGCGGGCTGCTGCCCCGGAAGCTGATTCCGGTATTTGTACGCCGCAGCGGGCTGGAGCCGGGCAAGAAGGTCAATCAGATCAGTCGGGAGGAGCGCCACGCGTTGGTGCGGCTGATGAAGGACTTTGCTGTGCATATCACCGACTTTCGCCCGGTGGAGGAGGCCATTGTTACCGCCGGGGGTGTAGATGTGCGCCAGGTGTCGCCAAAGACTATGGGCTCTAAGCTGGTGGAGAATTTGTATTTTGCCGGTGAGGTGCTGGATGTGGACGGCTATACCGGCGGGTTCAATTTGCAGATCGCATTTTCCACCGGCACCCTGTGCGGCCAAAACCTGTAATTCTAAAAGGGGGATTTTTTTATGATGATCAATGTTGCCATTGATGGACCTGCCGGCGCAGGCAAGTCCACCATCGCCAAGGCGGCAGCCAAGGCGCTGGGTTATATTTATGTGGACACCGGTGCGCTGTATCGCACGGTGGCGCTGGGCGCAGTGCGCGCCGGCGTCTTGGAGTCGGACGACGGCATTGTTGCGTTGCTGCCAAATTTGCAGGTGGAATTGAAGTTTGTGGACGGCAGCCAGCATGTGTACCTGAACGGAGAAGATGTGTCCGATCTGATTCGCACGCCGGAGATTAGTATGGGCGCATCCAAGGTCAGCGCCGTGCCGGCTGTGCGGGCGTTTCTGTTAGACTTGCAACGAGATTTAGCCAAGAAAAACAATGTAATTATGGATGGTCGGGATATTGCCACCGTGGTGTTGCCCAATGCCCAGGTGAAGATCTTTTTGTCCGCTACGCCGGAGTGTCGCGCGCGTCGCCGGTATAAGGAACTGGTGGAAAAGGGACAGACGGTGACCTATGAAGAGGTGCTGGCGGATGTGAACCGTCGGGACTATCAGGACAGCCACCGGGAGATCGCCCCGCTGAAACCCTCTGCCGACAGCATTATGGCAGATACCTCGGAGCTGGATTTGCAGCAGTCCACCGACCTAATCATCAATATCATTCGGGAGCATACAAAATGAAAGAATTTGACTACACCCAGGTAAAACATTACAAAACCTATGGCTTTATCAAGACTGTATTTCGCCCGCTGGTGAAGCTTGTGTACAAAATGCGCTTTAAGGGGCTGGAGAACATTCCCAAGGGTCGCACCAACTATATTGTTGCCATCAACCACACCTGCGCGGTTGACCCGGTGTTTGTGGCGTTACCCAAAGAGGTGCCGCCCCTGCATTTTATGGCCAAGGCGGAACTGTTTAAGAATCCCATTGCTGCCTGGTTTATGACCCGGATGTATGCCTTCCCGGTGCGCCGGGGCAAGGGCGATACCTCTGCTATTGACTACGGCGTGAAGATTATAGAGGAAAATCATGTGATGGCCATTTGTCCGGAGGGTCGCCGCATTAAAGACAAGGACGGTGTGCCCCAAAAGGCCAAGGCCGGTGTGGCAGTGATCGCCAAGGCTACAGGCGCCGATGTGCTGCCGGTGGCCATTTGCTGCGACGGCAAAATCAAAGCGGGCAAGCAGGTGACCGTGCGCTACGGTAAGCTGCTGACCCAGGCAGACCTGGGACTGGATCGAGAAGAGCTGGGCCCCCACGATATTAAGGACGCTGCCGGCAAGGTGATGGACGCCATTACCGCCCTGTGGGAGGATGAGAGAGCGTGCAAATAAAACTGGCCAAGACCGCCGGCTTCTGCTTTGGCGTCAACCGGGCGGTGGAACTGTTATATGATAAAGTGGAGGCAGGGGAGCGCGTGTGCACCCTTGGCCCCATTATTCATAACGCCCAGCTGGTGGGTGATCTGGCGGAGCGCGGGGTCAAGATTATTGATCGGGTAGAGGACTGTCCCCCCGGGTATCAGATTGTGGTGCGCACCCATGGGGTGGACAAGTGTGTGGTGGAGGAAATGGAGGCACGCCATTTGCCTTTTACGGATGCCACATGCCCCTTCGTTTTGAAGATTCATCGCATTGTGGGCAGCCAGTCGCCGGACACCACGGTGCTTATTGCCGGAGACGCGGATCACCCGGAAGTGGTTGGTATTCGATCTTATTGTCCCGGTGCCAGTTATGTGTTTAAAAATGCCGAGGAATTGCAGGAGATCCTAAAAAGTGGTGCAATTTCACCAAATAACCCGATGATTTGCGTTTCTCAGACCACATTTAGCCTAAAAGAATGGAAAAAGTCTGAGAAAATTCTTAAAAAGGTATGTACAAATACCAAAATTTATAGTACAATATGCAATGCTACTTCTGAGAGACAGGAAGAAGCGGCGGCTCTGTCCAGGGAGTGCGACGCGATGCTTGTGATCGGAGGTCGCCATTCATCAAACACCTGTAAGCTGCGAGATGTGTGTGCTGCGAATGCGCCCACCTTTCTGATTGAAACGGCGGCGGAGCTGCGCGGTCTGCATCTCAGTGCCTATGCGGTGGTTGGTGTTACAGCCGGGGCATCTACGCCGTCGGCAATCATCAAGGAGGTACTCAAAACCATGTCCGAAGAAATTAAAGAAAAGGAAGTTGAAACAACTTCAGCCGCTACTGAAGAAGTTGTGGAGACAGCAGATGCGAATCAGGCCGCTGAGGCTGCTGTCAACACATCTGCTGATGGTGAGGCATCCTCATTCGCAGAAATGCTGGAAGAATCCTTTAGCGAAGATGATAACAGCAAGGTCGTAAAGGGCACTGTTGTAAACATCACACCCACCGAGGTATTCGTTGATGTGACCGGCAGAAAGCAGACCGGTGTGATTGCACTGGCTGATCTTTCCGCAGAGCCGGTGGATAAAGCAGAGGATGTTGTCAAAATCGGCGATGTACTGGACCTCGTCATCATGAAAACATCCGATGAAGAGGGCGTTCTGAAGCTTTCCAAGAAGCTGGTGGACGCATTCAAGGGCTGGGACGAAATCGTTGCAGCGCATGAGAACGATGAAGTGCTGGAAGGCACCGTCGTTGCTATCGTAAAGGGCGGTGTTCTGGTAACCGCCAAGGGCACCCGCGTGTTTGTGCCCGCTTCTCTTACCGGCGTACCCCGTGGGCAGGAACTGGATGTGCTCAAGGGCACAACCGTTCGCTTCAAGGTTATTGACCTGAACCCGGCTCGCCGCCGTGCCGTTGGCTCCATTAAGGTGGTAGCCAATGAGGAGAAGAAAGCCCAGCAGGAGGCTCTGTGGGCAACCCTGTCCGAGGGTCAGAAGCTGACCGGTACCGTGAAGTCCCTGACCAGCTACGGCGCGTTCGTAGATATCGGCGGTATTGACGGTATGATTCATATCAGCGAGCTGAGTTGGAACCGCATTAAGCACCCCAGTGAGGTGGTTAAGGTTGGCGACACCGTAGAGGTGACCATCAAGAAGCTGGATGACGAGAACAAGAAGATCTCTCTTGGCTTCAAGAAGCTGGAGGACAACCCGTGGGAGATTCTCAAGCGCGATTATCCTGTGGGCACCGTTGTGGATGCTAAGATCGTTGGTCTGGCTGCCTTTGGCGCCTTTGCCAATGTAATCCCCGGTATTGATGGCCTGATCCATATCAGCCAGATCAGCTGGGATCGTGTAAAGACCCCCGGCGATGTGCTGAAGGTGGGCGATGAAGTGAAGTGCGAGATCACGGACATTGACTTTGACAAGAAGCGTGTCAGCCTGTCCATGAAGACTTTGCTGCCCAAGCCGGAAGAGGGTATTCCCGCTCTGTCCGACCAGGACTAATGGATTAAATAAATCCCGCTTGCGTTTGCAGGCGGGATTTTTTGTGCTTATATTTATAAAAAAAGAGCCGCTGATGTCAGCGGCTCTTTTCACCTCAGTCAATGGGCGGATCCTGTTCCTCGCTAAAAAGCGTGTTAATTACCGCTTCATAGACGCGCACCGGATTGGCCTGGAACTTCTCTTTAACTGCCTGGGCCTGTGCTTTGGTGGGCATATAGAGCTTGAGCGCCATAAAGTCCCGGTCAATATCGCTCACATGCAGCGTCACCTGGAAAGCGTTGCCGTCCGGCTCAATATCCACCCGATTCTCTCGCTGATATGTCTCTTTGGCCAGCGCTCGTTGGCAACAGGCAATGCTCTTTTCCCGCATGGTCAGAGGCAGGTCGTTCTCGATCAGTTCCACCGCCGCTTTGCACTGGGGCGTAGCGTACAGCCGGTCGTCTTTTTCTACAATTTGACCGGCGGCTTTCAGCCGGTCAATGGAGTCGCAAATTTCAAAATAATTGGCAATGCAACCGGCAGTCAGCGCGTCGGTAATATTCTTAATGCTCAGGGGCTTTTCAATATTGGCAAGAATGTAGCACACCATAGCAGAAATGGAACTTTTTGCACGCAGGCCGCCGTCCTCAATGCCTGCTGTAAAGGCGTCGAATTGCAGCCCGGGATTGTAAGCGCCGTCTTTTGGATTTAGATTTTGCATAAAATCACCTGATTTATCCATAGAAATAAGGCCATAACTTGAACCGGTGACTATTTTACCACAATCGGCTTGAACTTGCAATTCATTTGTGCTATTATGTCAAAGTAGGTTATACTATATATAGTATAACGGATTTAATCGTACCGGAGGACAACAAAATGACGGAAATTACAAAAGATACGGTGATCGGCGATATTTTAGACATTTGCCCGGATGCGGCCCCTTACTTTTTGCAGATGGGTATGCACTGCTTGGGCTGTCCCGCATCTCGGGGTGAGACGGTGGAGCAGGCTTGCGCTGTGCATGGCGTAGATACAGACGATCTGCTGGAGCAGATCAATGCTCTGATCCGGAAATGATCGTTTTAACTCCGCGATTGCAGGCTGTGGCGGACATGGTGCCGCCCGGCTGCGCGGTGGCGGATATTGGCTGTGACCACGGCTATGTGAGCGCCTATTTGGTGCAACAGGGGATTGCGCCCCGTGTGGTGGCTGCCGATGTGCGCCCGGGCCCGTTGGGTGCCTGCCGCCGATTGATAGAAGAACTGGGCTTGACCTTCCAAATTCAAACCCGCCTTTGCAGTGGACTGACGGATATTGCAGATACCGAGTGCGATGCGGTAATTTTGGCAGGTATGGGCGGAGAACTGATTGCTGAGATCTTGTCCGCCTGCCCGTATATACATAAAAAAACATTGATTTTGCAGCCCATGACCCACCCGGAGGTCGTGCGGCAATTTTTGTATACAAATGGCTTTGAAATTCGCTGCGCCCGGGTGGTGCAGGAGGGACGGCATCATTATTTGGTGCTGCTGGCTGCACCCGGCGGTGCGCCGGAGGGCTATACCCCGGCGGATTTGTATTTGGGCGGGATTACGGATTTTAGCGACACGGCTTATTTTGAGCAGTTAATCCGCTACCTACGCAATCGCCAAAAGGGCGGCGTGGATACGGCGGATGTGATCCGCGCCATTGAGGAAAAATTATGACGACTGTTGCAGATATTAACAACTGGATCAATTCCATTGCACCTTATGACACCATGGAGGAGTGGGACAATTCCGGCTTCTTGGTGGGGGATATGCAGGCGCCTGTGCGACGTTGCGTGCTGTCCCTGGACGCAACCTTGGCGGTGGTAGACTTTACCGTGGGTATGGGGGCAGAACTGCTCTTGACCCATCATCCGCTGATTTTTCACGGACTGAAGCAGGTCTATACCGGCACGCCGGTCAGCGAATTGGTGCAAAACGGCATTGCGCTTATCAGCGCCCACACTTGTTTTGACAAGGCACCCGGCGGTATTGGCGATCGCTTGGCTGCTTTGCTTGGGCTTACGAACCTGACCCATAGCGCCGACGGTTTTTTGACCGTTGGCCGCCTGTCCCAGGCTATGAGCGTGGACGATTTTGCCGCTATGGCCGGTGAAGTGCTGGAAAGCGATGGCTTGCGCTATACAGACACGGAGGCGCTGATCGAAACGGTGGCCGTTTGCGGCGGCGCCGGCGGTGAATTTTGGCGGCAGGCGCAGCAACTGGCAGACTGCTATCTTACCGGTGAGGTGCGTTACCATGATCTGCTGGAAGCGGCAGAGGCGCAGTACCCGGTACTGGCTGCCGGTCATTACGAGACCGAGTATGCCGCCTTTATGACCTTAAAAGAAAGACTGGAACAGGCGTTCCCGGATGTGGAATTTATTTGCGCACCCCAGAAGAACCCTGTGCTGACGGTGTAAATATGGCTCTGGACGGTATTTTTTTGCACTGCCTGCAACGGGAGATCGCAGACGGTGCGGTGGGGGATCGGGTGGACAAGATCCACCAGCCTACCAAAGAGGAGATCGTGCTGACCCTGCGGGGGCGCAGCGGCGCCAAAAAGTTGCTGCTCAGCTGTCGCCCGGACAGCGCCCGGGTGCATTTTACGGATTGTGCGCCGGAGAACCCGGCGAGCCCCCCTATGTTTACCATGCTGCTGCGTAAGCTGCTGCAAGGGGCGCGGCTGGACGATGTGACCCAGCCCGGTTTGGAGCGAGTGCTGGAACTGCACTTTACCGGCACCAATGAGTTGGGAGATCGGGTGACCTACCGACTGGTGATCGAGATTTTAAGTCGTTACGCCAACATTTTGCTGCTGGATGGCAACGGTAAAATTATCGACTGTATTCGCCGTATGACCGGCGAGACCGGCAATCGGCGGCTGCTGCCCGGGGTGGACTACACTTTACCGCCGCCCCAGGACAAATTAAATATTCTGACCGAGAATTTAGACGCCATTACCCACCGACTGCAAACTTGCGGTGCTACCGGCGCCAAGGCAGTGCAAAGTACCCTTTTAGGTGTGTCGCCTATTATCTGCCGTGAGGTGGAGCAGGGGCTGACCTTGGAACAGCTGCGCGCCTATGCGCTGGCGCCGTCGCCCACGGTGGTGCTGGACGGTGTGCCTAAGGACTTTGCCTTTACGCCGATCCATCAATATGGGGATTTGCTGGAATGCCGCAGCTTTGACAGCCCCAGTGCGCTGCTGGACTTCTTCTTTTACGAGCGGGTGCGGCTGGCGCGGATCAAGAGCCGCAGCGCCGATCTGTTTCACCACCTGACCACCCTGCAGGAGCGGGCGGTGCGCAAGGCGGAGAATCGGCGGCAGGAGCTGCTTGACTGTGCGGATAAGGACAAGTACCGCATTTACGGCGACCTGATCACCTCCAACCAATATGCGCTGGAGAAGGGCGCGCCTTTTTATGATTTAGAGAATTATTATGAGCCGGGCACGGTGGTGCGTATTTCGGCAGACCCGGCGCTGAGCCCCTCGGCGAACGCCCAAAAGTATTATAAAGACTATCGCAAAAAGCAGGTGGCGGAGCAAAAGCTTACCGGCTTTATTGCCCAGGCAGAGGCGGAAGCGGCGTATTTGGACAGTGTGCTGGACGCCCTGAGTCGTTCCTCTACCGATGCGGAGATTTCTGCCATTCGAGCAGAACTGACTGCCGGGGGTTATCTGCGCCACCGGGGCAAGGAAAAGCCGGCCAAGGCGCTGAAGCCGTTGGAATACCAAACGGCGGACGGCTTTCGCATTTTAGTAGGCCGCAACAATGTGATGAACGACAAACTGACCTTAAAGACGGCAGCAGGAGAGGACTACTGGTTCCATACCCAGGACACGCCCGGCTGTCATGTGGTGCTGGTCACTGCCGGGCGGGCACCGTCGGAGTCGGCGCTCCATGACGCTGCGGTGCTGGCTGCCTACAACAGCAAGGCGCGCGCGTCCTCCAATGTACCTGTGGACTATACCCGAGTCAAATTTGTAAAGAAACCTGCCGGTGCCAAGCCCGGTCGGGTGATCTATACAGATTATAAAACAATTTTTGTGACCCCCACCCGGGAGGAGACGGAGAGGATGATCCAACTTGGCTAATGTGGCTGTGATCGTGGCTGCCGGTTCCGGCAGTCGTATGCAAAGTGCAAAGAACAAGGTGTTGCTGCCCCTGTGCGGCACGCCGGTGATTGCCCGCACGGTGGCTGCCTTTGCGGATCTGCCCCAGGTGGACGAGGTGCTGGTGGTTTGTCGTCCTGCGGATGTGGACGCTATGTCCGCCCTGCTGCCTCAGGAGAAAGTGAGCTTTGTCTTTGGCGGCAAGACTCGCCAAGAGAGTGTGCAAAATGCAGTAGACACCATTGACGACTGCGATCTGCTGCTGATCCACGATGGTGCCCGACCCCTGGTGACCCGAGACGAGATTTTAGACACCCTGCATCGGGCGGAGGAGACCGGCGCGGCGGCCACCGGCGTATTTGTAAAAGACACCATTAAGGTGATCAATGATGACTATGAGATTACGGACACTCCGGATCGCTCCCAACTGATCGCCATTCAAACGCCCCAGATTTTTCGCTTTGACCTGTACAAGCAGGCCATGGAGATGGCCAAGGCCCAGGCCGGGGATTTTACCGACGATTGCAAGCTGATGGAGAACCTGGGCGTGCCGGTGTCCGTTGTGATCGGCGAGTATACCAATATGAAGATCACCACCCCGGAGGATCTGCCCATGGCAGAGGCGATCTTAAAAGCAAGGGAGGCAGAGTAATGCGTATCGGCCACGGCTACGATGTACATAAACTGGTGGAGGGCCGCCCGCTGATCTTAGGCGGTGTGACCATTCCGTTTGAAAAGGGCCTGCTGGGGCACAGCGATGCGGATGTGTTGCTTCACGCCATCTCTGACGCCCTGCTGGGCGCGGCGGCGCTGGGTGACATTGGCCACCTGTTTCCGGATACAGATGACTGCTGGAAAGGGGCGGACAGCCTAAAATTGCTGGAAGAAGTGGTGCGGGTACTGGCCGACCAGGGTTATCAAATAGAGAACATTGATGCTACCCTTTTGGCGCAGCGGCCAAAGCTGGCGCCGTATATAGATGAAATGCGGGGCAACATTGCCGATGCCTGCCGGGTGGATATAGCGCAGGTCAGCGTAAAGGCCACCACCGAGGAGGGACTGGGCTTTACCGGCACCGGCGCGGGTATGGCAGCCCACGCTGTGGCGCTGATTGAAAAAGCGTAAGTCGCTGCAAAGAGGGGGAGTATGTAACAGATGATGGAAACAAAGGCACGGATGCGGGCGGCTGTCTTCGGCATCTGCGTCAACCTGTGCCTGTTTATGGTGAAGCTGTATGTGGGTATTTCCACCAACAGCATTTCGATTTATGTAGACTCGCTGAATAACGCGCTGGACAGCGTGGTATGTATCATCGCGCTGGTGGGCTTTTGGCTTTCCGTGCGCACTTCGCCTAAGTACCCATTCGGGTTAGGTCGGGCGGAGGATCTGACCGGTTTTATCACTGCCGTGGTGATCGTGGGCACCGGCTTTGGCTTCGGCTATGTGTCCTTGGAGCGAACCCTGTACCCGGCGCCGGTGTGGTTTTCGGTTCGCTATGCGGTGATCATTGCGGTAACGGCGGTGGTGAAGCTGCTGCTGGGCGCGTACTATAAATTTAAGGATCGGCGCCATCCGTCGCCGGTGCTGAAAGGGCTGTTTACGGACAGCGTGCTGGACTTCTTCATCACCTTGTCCACCCTGATCTCCTTTACCCTGACCCGGGTTGTGGGGGTACCGGTGGACGGCTACTTCGGCATTGCCATCAGCGCGGTGTTGCTGATCAGCGGCGCTAAGTCCTGTGTCTCCTCCTTTGCCTGTATTTTGGGCAAGCGAGAGACGGAGGATTGCGACCGTGCCCAGACATTGCTTACGGCACAACCGGGGGTGACCGGTGTAGCCAATGTGCAGTGCCACCGCTACGGACGGCACCTGGCCTTTACGGCAGATATTACCACGGATCAAATGACGGTAGAAGCAGTGGCGCAGTTACAAGAGGGGCTGCGGGCGCTTTTGCGGACAGAAATGGGTGCGGATTTTACGGCGGCAATCAGCCCCGGCACATCTACTGTCCAAATAGAACAAAACAAAAATGGGGGAGTAAAAAATGTCTAACAAAAAAGGGGCTCTTTTGACAGAAGAGCAAAGATTGGAAAAGGCGCTGACCAAAAAGAAGCGCAGGAAGATCGCACTGAAATTTTTTATCGGCTTTTTAGTTATTTTGGCGCTGTTTGTGGGGATCACTACCTTGATCTCCGTAATCGGTGTTCAGTCTAACATCAACAAGGCCCACAACTACGGTTATGCCGGTTGCGCCCAGCTGGAATACAGCGTAGAGGACAACGGCTATGTGAACATTAAGAGCGACAAGGGACTGAAAGTGATGCAGCTGACGGATGTACATATCGGCGGCGGCTGGATGTCTATTAAAAAGGACGCTATGGCTATCAATACCGTAGCTACAATGATTCGGGTGGAAAAGCCGGACTTCGTGGTAGTCACCGGCGACATTTCTTACCCGGTGCCGTTCCAGGCAGGCACTTTCAATAACAAGTCCGGCGCCAAGATTTTTGCAGAGCTGATGGAAACGCTGGGCGTGTACTGGACTTTGGCTTACGGCAACCATGATACTGAGGCGTACAGCTATTACACGCGCGAGCAACTGACGGATTTTTACCGCAGCGAGCAATACAAGCACTGTCTGCTGCAGCCCGGTCCGGAAGATGTGGACGGCGTGGGCAACCAGGTCATCAACATTGTTAACAGTGACGGCGTGATCACACGCTCTTTAATTACGCTGGACAGTCACTCTTATATTGACGGTGATGTTTTGGGTATTCGTTGGCTGTACGATAATATCCACGAGAATCAGATCAATTGGTACAAGAATGTGGTACTGGATCTGGCAAAACGGAACCAAGACGCGGCCAAGGCTCTGCCAGCTGCCAAGCAGAAGTCCTATGCAGAACTGGAAAAAGTGGTGCCTACTTCCGTCTTTTTCCATTTCCCAATGGAGGAGTACCGCTTGGCCTGGACCGAGTATGTGGAGAATGATTATAAAGATACGGAGAATGTGAAGTACCGTTACGGCTTGCCCGGTGAGAGCGGCAAAGTGGTGTACTGCGGTATCCACCCGGATCAGCTGTTTGAGACGATGCAGGAGTTGGGTAGCACGGACAGCACCTTCTGCGGCCATGATCATTACAACAACTTCTCCCTGAATTACAAAGGGATCAACTTGACCTACGGCTACTCTATTGACTACCTGGCTTATGTGGGTATTTACAAGCAGGGCACCCAGCGCGGCTGCACCATCTTGGACTACGACCAAAACGGCGGCCTGGACTTCCACCAGGAGAATTATTATCAGGACAAGTACCAGAATGACGCCCGTGAGTCTGTTACCATGCAGGAGATCACCACCTCCGGATTGCCGGTGCTGGACGCACGATAATGTTTCTTTTGCGCACTGTCGGTTTTTGCCGACGGTGCGTATTTTTTGTTGCTTTTTGACGATTGGATTGCGGATTATCGGATTTTTTATGAAGAATTTTGAAATCCTATTGACAAATGGAAAAAACTTGCTAAAATAAGTATTAGCACTCGGAAGTGAAGAGTGCTAACATAAAACGAATACTTTTGACGAGGTGAAAAGTTATGACTATTAAACCGCTTGCAGACCGTGTTCTGCTAAAAGCCTGTGAGGCTGAGGAAACCACCGCTTCCGGCATTATTCTGGCAGCTTCCGCACAGGAGAAGCCAGAGGTGTCCGAAGTTGTTGCCGTTGGTCCCGGCACCGACAAACACCCCATGACTGTAGCTGTTGGCGATAAGGTGATTATCGGCAAGTACAGCGGCACCCAGATTAAGGTGGACGGTCGGGAGTACACCATTTCCGAGGTCAAAGACATTTTGGCTGTAGTTGAGTAAGGAGGAGTTCCGTTATGGCAAAAGATATTATTTATGGCGAGGATGCTCGCAAGGCGTTGCAGACCGGTATTGACAAGCTGGCCAACACCGTTAAGATTACCCTTGGCCCCAAGGGACGCAATGTGGTACTGGATAAGAAGTATGGCGCACCGCTGATCACCAACGACGGCGTGACCATTGCCAAGGAGATTGAGCTGGAGGAGCCTTTTGAGAATATGGGCGCCCAGCTGGTGAAGGAAGTTTCTTCCAAGACCAATGACGATGCCGGTGACGGCACCACCACTGCTACGCTGCTGGCCCAGGCGCTGGTGCGCGAGGGCATGAAGAATGTGGCTGCCGGTGCCAATCCCATGGTTGTGAAGAACGGCATTAAGGCCGCTGTGGACGCTGCTGTGGCCGGCATCCAAAAAGAGAGCAAGGCCGTTAGCGGCAGCGATGATATTGCCCGTGTGGCTACCGTGTCTGCTGCAGACGAGACGGTTGGCAAGCTGATTGCTGAGGCCATGGAAAAGGTATCTGCCGACGGCGTGATCACCGTAGAGGAGTCCAAGACCGCAGAGACCACTTGCGAGGTGGTTGAGGGTATGCAGTTCGATCGTGGCTACATTTCTCCTTATATGGTGACTGATACCGATAAGATGGAAGCTGTGTTGGACGACGCTAAGATTCTCATTACAGATAAGAAGATCAGCACTGTACAGGATATTCTGCCCCTGTTGGAGGCTGTACTGAAGAACGGTCAGAAGCTGGTGATCATTGCAGAGGATGTAGAGGGCGAGGCCTTGCAGACCATTCTGCTGAACAAGCTGCGTGGCACCTTTACTTGTGTATGCGTAAAGGCTCCGGGCTTTGGCGATCGCCGCAAGGATATGCTTCAGGATATTGCCGTGCTGACCGGCGGCCAGGTGATTACTTCCGACCTGGGTCTGGAACTGAAGGATGCGACCATGCAGATGCTGGGTACTGCCCGTCAGGTGAAGGTGACCAAGGAGAACACCATTATTGTAGACGGCGCCGGCAACAGTGAAGATATTAAAGCGCGTGTGGGTCAAATCCGCACTGCCATTGAGGCTTCCACCTCTGACTTTGATCGGGAGAAGCTGCAAGAGCGCCTGGCAAAGATGGCCGGCGGTGTAGCCGTTGTTAAGGTGGGTGCTGCTACCGAGACCGAGATGAAAGAGAAAAAGCTGCGCATTGAGGACGCTTTGGCTGCGACCAAGGCTGCCGTAGAAGAGGGTATCGTTGCCGGCGGCGGTGTGGCACTGATCAACACCATTCCCGCTGTGGAGAAGCTGCTGGATACCGATGACGCAGACTTTAAGACCGGCGTCAAGATCGTGCTGAAGGCTCTGGAGGAGCCGGTGCGCCAGATCGCTGCAAACGCAGGCCTGGAGGGTAGTGTGATTGTAGACAAGATCATGGCTTCCGGCAAGGCCGGTTATGGCTTTAACTTTGCCACCAACACCTATGGCGATATGATCGAGGCCGGTATTGTGGATCCGGCAAAGGTGACCCGTTCTGCCATTCAGAACGCCGCTTCCGTGGCTTCCATGGTGCTGACTACCGAAAGTCTGGTAACTGACATTAAGGATCCGCAGGCTGACGCTGCAAATGCTGCTGCGATGGCCGCAGCATCTCAGGGCGGCATGTACTAATGCCGCTTGAGATGATGCGGCACAAGGCTCCAAATCTTTGATTTGGGAGCAAAGGTCCGGTGGACCTTTGCGTAGCCGCATGGTCGATATGTTGCGGAATAACCGCATTCCACCGAGAGCAGTGCGGAGAAAGTTTAATCTGCCAGGGCGGCATGTATTAATGCCGCATGAGATGATGCGGCACAAGGCTCCAAATCTTTGATTTGGGAGCAAAGGTTCGGTGGACCTTTGCGTAGCCGCATGGTCGATATCTTGCGGAAATAACCGCATAAATACAGCAAAATTTGGCCGCTGTGCGTATGCACGGCGGCCTTTTTGCGTGATGCTGATCGGTTTTGACGGAACACAGACAGATACGGGTGGTAAAGCAGTCATCAAAATTGAACAAACTGAAATATCTGTACCACTTATCTACAATCTATTGACTTTTGACCCCTTTGGGGGTACTATATAGCAGATTTTGGTGCAGTCTGTTTTTTTCTGCCCAAAAAGGAAATCGGAGGTGCAAATCTATGCGCAAAAAATTAACCGGCAAACGGCTGATTGCAGTTTTCCTTGCAGTGCTGATGGCACTCACTTGCTTTACTGCTCTGCCTTTTGCTGCTTCTGCCGCCACCCCGGCAACTTCTGCCAGCGGTAAGTATGTTTTTGCCTATTTTACCGGCAACAATACCAGTGAACAGAAGATTCGCTTTGCTGTTTCTGACGACGGCTACAACTTTACTGCCGTCAACGGCAACCAGCCTGTTGCAGAGCAGACTACCGGCACCGGCTGTGCCCGTGACCCGTATCTGTTCCGTGGTCAGGACGGCTACTTCTATATGGTAGCAACGGATATGGACGCTTCCCTTGGCTGGTGGGATGTGAACGACGCTATGACCGTGTGGCGTTCTGCGGATCTGGTAAATTGGTCCGAGGAGTCTCATATCTCCATTAAGGATGTGAAGAATGCAGACGGCACTTCTGCTTTGCCTGCCAATGAAACCGTTCATTGCTTTTGGGCGCCTCAGGTGATCTGGGACGCTTCCACCGGCAAGTATATGGTGTATTTCTCTCTGTCCACCTCCAGCTTTACCGGCGGTTCGGAACAGAAGATTTATTATATGCTTACGGACAATCTGATGGATGTGACCCATTACAGCGCGCCTCAGTTGCTGTATAAGAATCCCAATGGTGACGCCTCTATTGATGCGGATATTATGTACGATTCCGCAAACGGCATTTATTATATGTATTATAAGAATGAGGCGGACGGGGAAAAGACCATCTACTATGTGTCCTCCACGGATCTGAAAGATGCGGATCAGTATTCTGCCTGCACGCCTGTTAAGGTTTATAACAGCCGTTCCACAAAAATGGAGGGGTGCAACTCCCACTTTATTACCGGCACCAACACCATGGTGATGCTGGCAGATGAGTACGGCAACAGCGGTCACTATCTGGCGTTCCAGTCTACGGACTTTAAGAACTTTGAAAAGCTCACGGACAGCCAGTATACCTTAAACCAGTTGTCTCCCCGCCACGGTTCCGTGCTGGCCATTACCGATGAGGAATATAATACCATGCTCAAGGCCCAGCGCTCTACGGATATGCGCTATCGCTTTGACTCCGACCTAAACCTGACTTCTGACTGGACCTATACCAAGCAGACGGATTCCAGCGGCTACACCTATGAGTACCAGCTGAACAAGGCCGGTATTGCAGAGCAGGGCGGCAAGCTATGGCTCAATCAGGGTCAGGTGTTTGTCAATGACCCGGTGATTCAGGCACTGATGAAAACAGACAGCTTTACCGTGTCCTTTAGTCATACCCGCCAGACGGACGATAACAACCTGGGCACTGCTGGCACCGTGTTTGCACTGGCTGCTGCGGACAAAGACTTTATCCGCCTGGGCTGCGACGGCACGCTTTCCGTTTATTCCGGCGGTACAAATAAGACCGCTGCCAAAAAGGTGACCGTACCTGCCGGCCAGGAGGCCAATTATACCATTTCTTATAACGGCAAAGAGACGGTCCTGTATGTGGACGGCAAGCTGGCTGCCACTGTTGCGGGCGTGATCGACGCCCGGGAAGTGGCCGATGGGGCTGCATTTTATGTGGGCCTTGGCTATTCTGACGCAGCCAACAAAGATAACGCTGTTCGTATGATCGGCAATTACGGCAACTTGCAGTTCTCTGCCACTTCTGCCCAGGGCACCCAGTCTGAGCTGACTACGCAGGTGGCTGCCTTTGAGGCACTGCTTCAGGCCGGTAAGCGGTACACCAACGCTTCTGCTGCTTACGCTGCTTATGTGCAGGCCAACCGTCTGCTGGACGCTGCCCGTTACGGTGGGGTCGATGTGTCTGCTGCCCGGCTGAAAGCAGCCACGGACGCACTGATTGCCGGTATGGCTGCCATGCAGGAATACACCCAGCCCCAGATGGGCAAAGGCTACTTTGGCACCACGGAGGCCACTGATGGCTACACCGATGTGCTGTACAGCACCAAGGATTATGTGTATAGCGGCGAGACCACCGCTGACAGCTACCAGAGCATCGGTTATGTAAACTTTAAGATCGCCAGTCCCAGCACCACCGTGCTGCTGAAAAACGGCGACAGCAATCCCGGCTTCCCGGTGGTTGTGGAGAGTAAAAAGATAGAGAACAGCCATGGCAGCACTATCTTCACCCAGAAGACCACTTACGGCAAGATCGCCTATGTGGCGCCCCTGAGCAATGACCTGATGCTCAATCACCTGTGGTACGGCTATGCGGAACGTGCATATAGTACCTGGCCCGGCAAGACCGCCACCAGCAACAATGCCACCTTTGGTTACCAGGCGGGCACCACGGCAGATATGACTGCCAATCAGGATAATACCGGTACTTCTCGCTTCTGGAACAACCAGGCATTCCTGAACCCCACCTTCGGCACCAATGAATATGCCAAGACCTACACCGGCTTGCAGTTCACCGCCAAGGTGATCGGTAACCGGAACAATGAGAATACGGACAACACAGCGGAGAACCTGACCCTGAACAGCACCCAGTATGTGCTTAATTATACGCCCCTGGCAAATGCTGTGGCCGGTCTGGACACCACCACCCAAAAGCAGGTAGCCGCCCAGTACAAAGAGGGCGGGCTGGCAGATCTGCTGGCCAAGGCGGATACCGTTAGCGGTGTCAACCCGGCAGCTTATAACTATGCCTTTGATCTTGCCGGTGCAGTGACCAGCTATCAGGCTGACGCAGACGCAGCGATGACTGCTTATAATGCAGCTACGGTAAACATCGCTGCCGATGTTTATACCAACTTGCGCACGGTAATGGACAACTGCATGAGCACCTACGCCGTAGGCAATACGGTGCTGGATAACGGTTCTACCAAGTATGTGGCCGCTTTGTGGAGCGACTTTGTACAGGCTTATCAGGCAGCGCAGAGCGCTTTTGCCGACCTGAAAGATCATGACTATAAAAAGGACGGCAGTGCCCTGCAAACCTTGGCCGATCACTTGCAAAAGGCGTATGACGCCCTGTGCGGTTATGGTGCATACGAGGCACTGGACAGCGCAGTCAGCCGGGTAAAGACTGTGGTGGCTGCCGGTAAGGACGGCTACTATGCCGCCGACAAGTACCAAGCACTGGAGCAGGCTTTGACCGAAGTGTTGGCTACCGCCTACACCAATGACGGCACCGCTTATGCGCTGAGCGAAAAGCAGCAGACTACCATTGATACTTGCACGGCTCAGCTGCTGTCCGCTTATACCGACTGTATGTATAGCAATCGGTTTAAGGTGACCTTTATTGCAGACGGTCAAACGGTCAGCACCGATTCTTACGACGCCAACGCTGCCGTGACCTTGACTGCGCCCAATGCCACCAACGGCACCTGGACCGTCAATGGTGTAACCGTAGCAGGGGAGGGCGCCAGCTACACCTTTGAGGTGGTGACTGACAGTACCGTGAGCTTTACCTCCGCTGCCAAGGCAGATACCGTGACGGTGACGAACCTGTCCGCCTTCGGCGACAGCGTGTACAGCCAGTATGCGGTGACTGCGGACAAGACCCTGTCTACCGTACTGGCAGCAGCGCCTGCCCGCACTTTGGTGGGCTACCACTTGGATGGCTGGCTGGTGAACGGCCAAAACGCCGCCAAGCTGGATGGCAGCCTGGCAGTGACCTCCTTTGCCAAGAACGGCACCGTCCTGATCAAACCGGTGTACAGCGCCAATGCAGGTACATACACCTTTGACGCACCGTATACCCTTACTTCCGACGCAGAGGACTTCCTGTGCTGGGCGCTGCCGGTCGACGGTAACACCTATCGTGTGGTCAGCTACTCTGCCACCTATAACTGCTACGCTACCGGCGCCAAGAGCGACTTTGTGGCAATCACCCAGTCCAACTTCAATCAGTATACCCTGCAGGGCGTGACTTCCATTGCCCAGTTACAGCAAAAGGCCCCCATTGCTTCCCTGCGTGGCGCTGCGGAAGATGCTTCTTCCCAGAACGGTCAGGTGTGGAACACAGAGATCGGCAAGCTAACCTTTGTGGCGCAATACACCCAGGGCGCAGATCCGGCCTATATGGTCACCGCCTGCGGCTTGGAGTTTAATAACGGCACAGACGGTAAGGGTACCAAGACGGTGATCACCAAGTCCAACAGCCAGACGGACAGCTGCCAGTACCTGATCAGCTACACCTTCAGCAATCCGGCAGGGCAGACCTACTCTGCACGCAGCTATGTGGTTTACACAGACGGGCAAGGCCAGCGCCATACCTCGTATAGTCCCTGGACCAATGTGACTTTGGCAAAATAAGGAGAAACAGTATGAAGAAACTGAAATATACCAAGCCTGAGGCGGAAGTGGTGCACTTCCATCTGATGGACGGGGATTTGTACACTCTGTCCGGCGGTCAAAACGGCAACGAGACCGGCGGCGGCAGCGACCCCTTTGACGACAGCCAGTTTTAACGGCAACCTTGCAGACGGCAGCGCTTTTGCTGCCGTCTGTTTTTATGTTTTAGACAAAATGTGAAAGACCGTGCGCATAAAATACAAAACACTTGGCGAAGAACGCATATAAATAGGCAAAATCACGAAAAAATAATATAAAAATCGTGAGTAATCGCTCACTTTTCTATTGCAATTTGGATTTAATGATGTTATGATGAATTTGGCAAGGAGATACTGGACGGAATTCTGTTTCGGTTCAGTACCAAATTATAACTGCCTGGGGGATTTTGTATGAATGCATATATTCAAAGCGTAATTGATACCGTTAAGCGCCGGGATAATGCCAAGCCTGAGTATATCCAGAGCGTGGAAGAAGTGTTTAGCTCCCTGACACCGGTGATTGAGCAGCACCCGGAGTATGTGGAGGACGATATTCTTACCCGTATGGTGGAGCCGGACCGACTGATCACTTTTCGTGTGGCTTGGGTGGACGACGACGGCAAGACCCGTATCAACCGAGGCTACCGTGTGCAGTTCAATTCATCCATTGGCCCGTATAAGGGCGGCTTGCGGTTCCATCCCAGCGTGAACTCCAGTATTATGTATTTCCTTGGGTTTGAACAGACCTTCAAGAACAGCCTGACCGGCCTGCCTATGGGCGGCGCGAAGGGCGGCTCGGACTTTGACCCTCGGGGCAAGAGCAAGGGTGAGGTTATGCGCTTTTGCCAGGCGTTTATGACAGAGCTGTACCGGCATATCGGTCCCAATGTGGATGTGCCTGCCGGCGACATTGGCGTAGGCGCCCGGGAGATCGGCTTTCTGTTTGGTCAGTATAAGCGCATTTCTGACGCATTTGAGAACGGCGTGATCACCGGCAAGGGCCTGTCCTACGGCGGCTCCTTGATCCGCCCGGAGGCCACCGGCTACGGCGCAATTTACTATACCTGTGAGGTGTTTAAGCACCAGCACGATGATATCAAGGGCAAAACCTTTGTGGTCTCCGGCTTCGGTAATGTGGCCTGGGGCGCGATTAAGAAGATCACTGCGCTGGGTGGCAAGGCGTTGACCATCAGCGGTCCGGACGGCTATGTGTACGACCCGGACGGTATCGCCACGGAGGAGAAGGTCAATTATCTGCTGGAGATGCGGGCCTCCGGTCGTGACCGCGTGCAGGACTATGCAGACAAATTCGGCGCAGAGTTCCACCCGGGAGAGAAGCCCTGGGGCGTTAAGGGCGATGTGATCCTGCCTTGCGCTACCCAGAACGAGGTGACTTTGGAGGACGCCAAGAAGATCGTTGCCAACGGCGCGAAGTATTACATAGAGGTGTCCAATATGCCCACCACTGCGGATGCCCTCAATTACTTAATGGACCAAAAGGATCTGATCGTTGCACCGTCTAAGGCTGTGAATGCCGGTGGCGTGTGTGTGTCCGGTCTGGAAATGAGCCAAAACTCCCAGCGCTTGTCTTGGACGGCGGAGGAAGTGGACGCCAAACTGCATCAGGCGATGATCAATATTCATAAGCATTCCGTAGAAGCCGCAGCGCGCTACGGCCTGGGCTACAACCTGGTGGCCGGTGCCAATATCGCCGGTTTTGAAAAGGTCGCAGACGCTATGCTGGCGCAGGGCATTTATTAAAATTCAATTTTATCCCATAAATTTGTAACCCCCGGTACGCGTTGTACCGGGGGTATTTAATTGGCAATTATTGCTAAAATGTACCGTAAATATTTGTGTGAATTGTATAATGAATTTTTATTGTAAATGTGTTATTGTTTAGTTGAGAATTAAAAATGAAGAAATGATAAAGTTAGAGGTGATTTGCACATATTTTGTGTTGCTGTTTCATTAACTGACAAAAAGGAGAGAAGAACAAATGAAAAAGACATTATCTGTATTTTTAAGTTTTGTAATGCTGTTTACCTGTCTTTGCGTAGGCGGCATAACTGCCCAGGCGGCGGAAAAGAAGACAAAAATTACATATTTATATGAGCCGGAAACGCAGACGCTGTATATTCGCGGTAAGGGCGCTGTACCAGCATATTATTTAGGTTGGGATGAGTGTAAAAATGATGACTATACTGATAAATTTTCTGAACGAGACGAATATTATGGTATTGTAAAAGAAAGCACCGGCGACGGTAGCTACACGATCGTCGATTCGTCTGAAATCGACTATGAAATACTTATTCGTAGCATTTATCCCTCTTTTTATATCGACACGACACGGTATGTAAAGAAAATCGTTTTTGAGGAGGGGATCACCTCCATTGGTGACGGTGCATTTTCCTATGCATTTCCAAAATTAGAGAAAGTGGTGTTTTCTTCCACCATTACTTCCATTGGCGGTGATGTGTTCTGCTGCGATGGCGGAGATACAAACAATATTACGGTGCCTGCGACGGTAAAGAATTTGGATTCGTGTGCTTTTTCAGGAGTAGTTAAGGGCAATGTTGTGATTTTGGGTAAATCCACCAAGTTTGTGAACATTGGTCAGTATGGCTTATTGATGGATCCAGCTGTACGCATCTATTGCTTGCCCGGATCTACCATTGAGAAGCAGTGCAAACAGAACAACGCCAGTAAAGATCCATATATTGAAAAGGTAGATTATAAAGTCATCAAAACGCCGGCGCAGGTGAGCGGTGTAAAAGCCGGCACCACCGGCAGCACGGTAAAACTCACCTGGAAAAAGGCCAAGTACGCCAATCGGTACAAAGTGCAGCGGTATGTGGTCAGTCAAAAGAAGTGGAAGACTTATGCTACTGTCACCGGTACTTCTTACACTTTTAAGAACATGGCCGGGTCTACCAATTACCGCTTCCGTGTAATTGGCGTGAACCGCATTTGCGACGCAGACTTTAGCGGCAAGGCCAGCAAGGAGTGCAAGGCAAAGACCAAGTTCGGCAAGGTACTTGGCGTGAAAGTCAGCGCCAAGAACGGCACGCTGAGTGTCAAGTGGAACGCTGTGCGGGAAGCGAAAAGCTACCAGGTGTATTACGCTGCCAAGAAAGACGGCAGCTACAAGAAGTTGGGCACTGCCTCAGGCACTTCCTTTAAGAAAAAGGTCACCAAAGGCAAGACCTACTATGTAAAAGTCCGTGCAGTTAAAAAGAACAGCCAGGGCAAAACCGTCTACGGCGCGTACTCCGATGTGAAGTCTGTATATGTAGATTGGTAAAATCGTTGCGGCGGTCGGGCATGTGCTTGACCGCCGCTGCTGCGTATGTTAAAATGAGAAAAACCCTTTTGGCGGTGATTTTATGGCCCATTATGAAGCCTATATTGCCCGGTACGGCGACCGGGATTTTAACGAAATGCCCTTTAATGAGGTGGACGGGCTGATCTTTTCTCAGCTGGCGTATGTGGACTATGCGGGGATCGTTGGGGGCGCAGATGCCCAGTTCCAGACCCTGCTGGACGATGCGGCGCGACAGTATTTTGCCCTGCACCCGGCGGAGGAGATCGACAATGAGATCGGCATTGTGCAAAAGGCGATTTATCTTTTGCAGTTGTGTGCAGACACGCGCCGCTACGGCAACACCCGTCTGTCCGCTTATGTGAATAATGTAAATATCAAGATCGACAAGCAGTTTTCCGCCGTTGGCTTTCACCTGAACGACGGCAGCCTGTTGGTGGCGTTCCGAGGTACGGATACCAGCATTACCGGGGTGAAAGAATCGGCTATGCTCAGCTATATGTTCCCGGTGCCGGCCCAGATTGAGGCGCTGTATTATTTTCAGGAGACGGCGTCTCTGACCGAGGGCGATGTGCGGGTGTGCGGCCACTCCAAGGGCGGCAATTTGGCTGTTTTTGCCGCCGTGTCCTGCTCCAACTCACTGAAAAAGCGCATTCGCGGCGTGTATGAATATGACGCGCCCGGGTTCCCGGAGCCCATGGTGCACCGCTATGACTATCTGGAAATGCGGGACCGTCTGTTCTCTTATGTGCCGGAGCGGTCGGTGATCGGCTGTCTGTTGGAGCACAATGCAGATACCAAGATTGTGCAAAGCGAGAACGAGGGCTTAAAGCAGCACCAGGCTGCCTCCTGGGTGGTGGAGGACGACCGTTTTTGCTATGTGCCCAGTCGGGACGAGGCGTCGCTGTTTATTGAAAAGTACATCAAGATGGTGATGGACGATGTGGGGCCGGAAAATATGGAAACGGTGTTTGAGACCCTGTTTACCTTTTTCGAAAGCGCCGGCATTACCGATTATGAGGCGCTGCGGCGCTTTGACGCCGGAGATATGCTGCGCACGCTGTACTCCGTGACCGGCATTACCGAGGATCAGCGTCACCTGCTGGAGCATACATTGAAGTTGGCTGTGAGCGATTTGTCCCGTCTGCTTTATAAAGAGAAGATTGAGAGTTACATTAAGCGTCTGGACGCGGTGATTGCCCCGGAGGAGGCAAGCCGCACCAAATCCGGTCTGCGCCGCACCTCGCGAGAGAAGAAAGAACCGGCCGATAAAGAGAAAAAAGAAAAGGAAGAGAGAAAAGAGCCAAAACCGAAAGAAAAAGCGAAGAAAGAACCAAAGCAGAAGAAAGAAAAGCCGGAAAAGCCGGCAAATAAATAGGCAAAAGCCGCTGACAAGTGTCGGCGGCTTTTGTCTATTCTTAATTCGATTCGTCTTTGGGTTTCAGATACTGGTTATTATACTTTTCAAGAAATAGCAGTACACTTTGCTTGAGCACTTCCATCTGACTTTTCAGATAATACTCATCCTCAAACATAGCATAGTGCACACAGGCGCGCACAAAAATAAAGATCAGCGGTGTGATGACCGTATAGGGAATGCCGATCTTCGGCTCCAGCTCTTTTGCGTACTGGGTGTAACGCTCGTTGACCCCCTGAAAGAACTTCTTGCCGTGTTCAATGTACTTGGGCAAGGTGTAAACCTGGTACATCAGGCGGTATTTTTTGCCGTGTTTTTTGGCGGTCCAGTAGGGAACTTCCTCAAGAAACCGCATCACATCTTTTGGGTCTGTGGGTGCCATAGTCAAAAAGTCGTCCTCCACCTTGGACATACAGTAGGCGGTGGAGTCGATAATCAGCTCGTCCAAATTCTTAAAATAAACATACAGGTTGGCTTTGGTGCAGCCGCAGGCTTCTGCCAGCGCCTGGGTGCCGGTTCCGGTTAATCCGTTTTCCGCATAGCAGGCAAAGCATTTTTCCATCATTTCCTGCCGTTTAATATCATGCTGTTGAGGAATTCGCTTCATTGCTTGTTGCTCCTATGAGATAAATCCATTCGATTACTTAGGATAGCATATCTTGTCAAAAGAAGCAAGTCACTTTCTGTGAAAAAAGGGACGGTACACAAACCGCCCTTTTTTTATAGAAGATTTATAGGCTCAAACGCGAGTCACCTGAAAGCCGGTGCAAGCATAAGCGGTGTCCGTAACCGGGTACTGCTTAAAGAACTGATATTGGGAGTAAGAACTGGAAAGAATTTCTCTGCCGTCCTCCTCAATGAATTCCACAATGTGGGGCACAAAACGCAGCGATTCAATATCCTCCGGGGTACAGCCCTCGTGGTACTCGGTCATTAACGCTGTGAACTCCTCCTTGGTAAACGCCTTGGAGACGATACGCTTCGGGTCAATGTGCGCAAATAGGGGAGAAATGATAAAGCGAGTCTTGCCCACTTTTAATGTGACGCAGTCGGTGAGCACCAGTATATCTTTTCCGCTTGCCTCCAAGGTTCCCAAAAAATCGCTCTTTAAGGTCTTGAAGTCACCGGGCAGGGTCAGGTAAGTTTTGCGGTCTATCATCGCGGGTCCTCCTTAATGGCTATGACAGGTTGTGTAATGGGCAAATCATTGGAAATTATAAAATAATTTTGTTCTATTTTACTATATTCTCTTCACAATTTCAATAGAATGTGGTAAAATAAGCCAAAGAATAGGGCAACTCTATTCTGTTTTAGGGGGAATGACTATGAAAGCAAAGAATCCGGGCGCTTTGTCTGGGCGCACCTGGACCTCCATTCTGCTGTTTGGCCTGATCGGCCAAATTGCCTGGGTGGTAGAGAATATGTATTTCAGCCGTTTTATGCAAAATGAGATCACCCGCGCGCCTTATGCCACTACGCTGATGGTGGCGTTCTCCGCACTGTTTGCTACACTGTCTACGCTGCTGGGCGGCGCCATCTGCGACCGTACCGGCAAGCGCAAGGTGTTTATCACCTGGGGGTATGTGATCTGGGGCTTTACCATTATGGCCTTTGCCCTGATCCCTATGCAGCCGGCGCCGGATAAAGTCAAGGCCATGGTGATTTTGGTGGTTGTCATGGACTGCGTGATGTCTGTGATCGGTTCCATCAGTAACGATGCGTCCTTTAACACCTGGATCACAGATATGACGAATACCGCCAACCGCAGCAAGGTAGATACCATTTTGGCAGTGCTGCCGCTGCTGGCCATTGCCGTTGTGTTTGTAGGCTTTGACGGGCTGACCAATGCCGCTGCCACTACCGACGACTGGAAAAAGTTCTTTATGCTCCTGGGCATCATTCCCACTGTCGGCGGCCTGATCGGCGTGTTCTTGATGAAAGACAAGCCGGGTCTGCAAAAAAAGACGGACGGTAATTTTCTGGCCGACTTTGTGTATAGCTTAAACCCGAAAGTCATCAAAGAAAACAAGTTGCTGTATGTTTGTCTGTCCGGCAATATGGTGGCGGCTATTGCATACCAGATCTATGTGAACTATTTGTTCAATATTATTGAGGGCACGCTGCAAATCAAGGATTATATTGTCCCGGTGGCCATTATTGGACTAGCGGCGGCCGTGGGCTCCGTTTTGGTGAGTACCGCTATGGATAAAGTGGGCAAAAAGCACTTTTTCTATCCCACCATTATTGCCGGGATCATCGGCTGCGTAGTTATTTGGAGCGCTAAGTTTTTCGTAGGCAAAAACCTAAAGGCGGAACTGGCGATTTTAATTGTCGGCGGTATTTTGGTGATTGGTGTAACCCTGGTGATGGCGGGGTTGTTTACCGCTTCCTATCGGGACTGTATTCCAAAGGGCCGAGAGGGTCTCTTCCAAGGCTGTCGTATGGTGCTGTATGTGTTGGTGCCCATGATTATCGGACCGCTGATTGCCCAGTTTATTATCAATCAGTATAATAAAGGCGTTACCGACAGCGCGGATATTGTGTATCCCATGGAGCTGTTCTTGGGTGCCGCCGCGGTTATGGTGTTCTGCTTTATTCCTGCCTCTGTTGTGCGCAAAAAGCAGGACGCGGTGCATGAAAAATTGTTGGAAGAAATGAAAGAGGAACAGGCGCAATCGTCTGCAAAATAAATGCCGATAAGCCCTCTCCCCGGAGGGGGCTCGCGCATTGCTTTTGCGGCGACGGAATTCACCGTTTTGTAATCAAATTATGTCTTGACTTTAGGTCTTGTGTCCAGTATAATATCTGTTTAGAACGAACAGCAATTTTGATGGAGAGTACAGAATATGACATTGCTTATTCAGAACGCGCGCTGCTGGAACGGCGGCGGGTTTCATACGGCAGATGTCCTCTTACAGGGAGGCAAAATAAAGTCCCTCGGCACCTCCATTTCCTCTGATGGGGTCAATGCCCTTTTTGACGCAAGGGGTCAGTATTTCCTTATACCGGGTTTCGTTGATGTGCATGTGCATCTCCGTGAGCCCGGTTTTTCTTATAAGGAGACCATTGCCACCGGGTCCGGGGCGGCAGCTGCGGCGGGCTATACCACCGTTTGCGCAATGCCCAATCTGACCCCGGCGCCGGACACCCCGGCTCATTTGGCAGAGGAACAGGCGATCATTGACCGGGATGCCAAAATCCAGGTTTTGCCCTTTGCCTCTATTACCAAGGGGCGCAAAGGTAGTGGCGAATTGGTGGATTTTGAAGCGCTGTCACCAAAGGTGGTGGGCTTTTCCGACGATGGTTGCGGAGTGCAGGACGAGGGCTTAATGCGAGAAGCGATGGCGCGATGCAAGGCGCTGAACAAAGTGATCTCCGCCCACTGCGAGGTCAACGATCTGCTGAATGGCGGCTACATTCACGACGGCGCTTACTGCAAGGCGCACGGTCACCGGGGCATTTCTTCCGCCTCTGAGTGGAAGATGATCGAGCGGGACTGCCGTCTGGCGTCGGATACTGGTTGCCGTTACCATGTGTGCCACATTTCCACCAAGGAGAGCGTGGAAGTGATTCGAGAAGCGAAAAAAAGCGGCGTGCCCGTCACCTGCGAGACCGGGCCTCACTACCTGGTACTGTGTGACGAGGATTTGCAAGAGGACGGCCGATTCAAGATGAACCCGCCCTTGCGCAGCCGCAGCGATAGGGAAGCCCTGTTAGAGGGCGTAGCAGACGGCACGGTGGATGTGATCGCCACCGACCATGCGCCTCATAGTGCTGCGGAAAAAGAGAAGGGTCTGTCCGGTTCCGCCATGGGTATTGTGGGTTTGGAAACGGCATTCCCGGTGCTGTACACCAAGCTGGTGCGCACCGGCGTGATGACTTTTGAAAAGCTGATTCAAATGATGGCCGTGCGGCCAAGAGAAATATTTGACCTGCCGGTTGGCGAGATTGTTCCCGGCGCACCGGCGGATCTGTGCCTGCTGGACACGGACTGCAACTGGACGGTAGACCCGGACAAGTTTGAGACCATGGGCAGGGCAACGCCTTTTGCCGGTTGGCAGGTGCAGGGCAAAAACAGATTGACGGTATGGAGAGGAGAAGTAGTATATGAAGCCTTACGATAAGCAGTTGGTGCTGGAGAACGGCAAGCAGTTCTTCGGCTACGGCTTTGGCGCAGATAAGAGTGCCATTAACGAGATCGTGTTTAACACCTCTATGGTGGGGTATCAGGAGATCGTTTCCGACCCCAGTTATACAGATCAAATGGTTGTGATGACTTACCCGCTCATCGGCAACTACGGTATGACCGATGAGGATTATGAGACCAAGATTCCCACCATGGGCGGCCTGATCGTGCGGGAATACAACGATCAGCCCTCCAATTTCCGCTATACCAAGACCCTGTCTGAGGTGCTGGAGGAATATGGAATTCCCGGTATCAGTGGGATTGACACCCGCATGCTCACCCGCATCATTCGAGACGAAGGCAGCCAAAAAGTGGGCATCTTCCCGGCGGATATGCCCTATGACAGTGCCCTGTGGCAGGTGAAGAATTACACCATTCCCACAGATATGGTGTCTCGGGTCAGCTGCAAAAAGCGCTGGTATTCCCGCACCCCTAACCATAAGTACGATGTGGTAGCCATCGACTGCGGGGTAAAGCTGAATATTATTCGCAAGCTGAACGAAAAAGGCTGCAATGTGACGGTAGTGCCTTACGATACCACCGCAGAGGAGATTCTGCGAATGCACCCGGACGGACTGTTCCTGTCTAACGGTCCCGGTAATCCGGAGGATGTGACCCCGGTGATTGAAGTGGTGCGGCAGCTTAAGGGCAAGCTGCCCATCTTCGGCATTTGTCTTGGGCACCAGATGATCAGCCTGGCGCTGGGAGCGAAGACCTTTAAGATGAAGTTTGGCCACCGTGGCGGTAACCACCCGGTGAAGCATTTGGAGAACGGCAAGATCGAGATTACCTCGCAGAACCATTCTTACGCAGTCGATGTGGCTTCCCTGGCCGACACGGAACTGGAGCTGACCCACGTGAACCTGCTGGATCGCACTGCTGAAGGTGTGGCCTCCCCGGAGAACCGGCTGTTCTCCGTGCAGTACCACCCGGAGAGCGCACCCGGTCCTCAGGACAGTGCCTATTTGTTTGACCGGTTTATTGATTTGATGGAGGAGGCGCAGAACCATGCCTAAGCGTACAGATATTCATAAAGTATTGGTGATCGGCTCCGGCCCCATCGTCATTGGCCAGGCGGCGGAGTTTGACTACGCCGGCACCCAGGCCTGCCTTGCCCTGCGTGAGGAGGGCTATGAAGTAGTGCTCATCAACTCCAACCCTGCTACCATTATGACCGATACGGATATTGCCGATAAAGTCTATATGGAGCCGCTGAATTTGGAATATGTGGCGCGTATTATTCGTCATGAGCGCCCGGACGCTATTTTGCCTTCCCTGGGCGGCCAAACCGGTCTGAACTTGGCGGTACAGTTGGCGAAAAAAGGCGTGCTGCAAGAGTGCGATGTAGAAATTCTCGGCACCAGCTTTGAGTCCATTGAGCGGGCTGAGGACCGAGAGCTGTTTAAGGAACTTTGCCAGGGACTGGGGGAGCCAGTGCTGCCCTCAGAGATCGCAGAGACCTTGGAGGACGGTCTGCGTGCTGCTGCAGAGATCGGTTATCCTGTTGTGCTGCGCCCGGCCTTTACCCTTGGCGGCACCGGCGGCGGCTTTGCGGATGATGAAGAAGAGTGCCGTGTGATGCTGAAAAATGCCTTGGCCCTGTCACCGGTGCACCAGGTGCTGGTGGAAAAGAGCATTAAGGGCTATAAAGAAGTAGAATATGAGGTAATGCGGGACGCCAACGATACCGCCATTACTATATGTAATATGGAGAATATTGACCCGGTGGGTATCCATACCGGCGACTCTGTGGTGGTGGCGCCCTCTCAGACCCTCACCAACAAAGAGTACCAGATGCTCCGTGACTCTGCACTGAAGATCATTCGGGAACTGAAAATCGAGGGCGGGTGCAATGTGCAGTTTGCGCTGGATCCCCATTCATTCCAGTATTATCTTATTGAGGTAAACCCCCGCGTCAGCCGTTCCTCTGCCTTGGCCTCCAAGGCCAGCGGCTACCCCATTGCCCGGGTCAGCGCCAAGATTGCCGTGGGTATGCATCTGGACGAGATCCCTATTGCCAACACCCCCGCTTCCTTTGAGCCCACCCTGGACTATGTGGTCACCAAGATTGCTCGGTTCCCCTTTGACAAATTTGCCGACGCCAACAATACGCTGAACACCCAGATGAAGGCTACCGGCGAGGTGATGAGCGTAGGTCGCACCATGGAGGAGAGCCTGCTTAAGGCGGTGCGCTCCCTGGAGATTGGTGTTTGCCATCTGTATATGAAGAAGTTTGACACGTACAGTCAAGAGGAGCTGCTGGACTATATCCACACCGGCACCGATGATCGGCTGTACGCCATTGCCCAGTTGATCCGGCTGCGCTGCGATTTGAACCGCATTTATAATGCCACGAAGATTGATATGTGGTTTTTGGAAAAGTTCAAGAACATTGTGGACTTTGAGGCGGTATTGCGAGCCAATCCCCGGGATGAACAGACCTTACGGGACGCCAAAAAAATGGGCGTGTCCGACAAATATATCGGCCAGCTGTGGGGTATGACGGAGGCGGAAGTCTTTAACCTGCGCAAGTCGATCAAGCTGTTCCCGGTGTATAAGATGATCGACACCTGTGCCTCTGAGTTTGACTCCTATGTGCCGTACTTCTACTCCACCTATGAGGAGGAGAATGAGTCCGTTGTATCAGACAAAAAGAAGATCGTAGTGCTTGGCTCCGGCCCCATTCGCATCGGTCAAGGCGTGGAATTTGACTACTCCACCGTGCACGCTATTTGGTCCATTCGGGACGCCGGGTACGAGGCGATTATCATTAATAACAACCCGGAGACCGTTTCTACCGACTACACCACCTCGGACAAGCTGTATTTTGAGCCGCTGACGGTGGAAGATGTGATGAATGTGATCGAGCTGGAGCAGCCGATGGGCATTGTGGTGTCCCTTGGCGGTCAAACCGCCATTAACTTGGCGCCTCCGCTGCACGCGCTGGGCGTGCCCATCATCGGCACCGATGTGGCTGCCATTGACCGGGCAGAGAACCGGGACAGCTTTGAAAAGGTAATGGAAAAGCTGGGCATTCCCCAGCCTAAGGGCCTGGCGGTTACGGATATTGAAGAGGGCGTGCGCGTTGCTGCCTCCATCGGTTATCCTGTGCTGGTGCGCCCCTCCTTTGTATTGGGTGGTCGTGCCATGCAGATCGTTGCCAATGAGGAGAGCCTGCGCCACTACCTGCAAACGGCTGTGGAGATCAACACCGATCAGCCGGTGCTGGTGGATAAATACATTATGGGTAAAGAACTGGAGGTGGACGCCATCTGTGACGGCACAGATGTGTTCATTCCCGGTATTATGGAGCATGTGGAGCGCACCGGCGTACATTCCGGCGACTCTATCAGCATCTACCCCACCTTCTCCGTCAGCCAGGCGGTCAAGGACAAGATTATTGATTATACCGTGAAACTGGGTACGGCCATCGGCATCGTGGGCCTTTACAATATCCAGTTTATTGCGGACAGCAACGACGATGTGTATGTGATCGAGGTGAATCCCCGTTCTTCCCGCACGGTGCCGTTCCTGTCCAAGGCCACTTCCGTGCCTATGGCGCACATTGCCACCCAGGTGATCCTGGGCCACAGCTTAAAAGAGCAGGGTATTACGGAGGTGTATCCCACGGAGAAAAAGCGCTGGTATGTGAAGGCGCCTGCGTTTTCCTTTAGCAAGCTGAAAGGGATGGACACTTATCTGTCCCCGGAGATGAAGTCCACCGGCGAGGCGATCGGTTACGACAAGAGCCTGACCCGCGCTCTGTATAAAGCGTTACAATCCAGCGGGCTGCATGTGTCCAACTACGGCACGGTGCTGGTGACCATTGCGGACCAGGACAAGCCTACTGCGCTGCCGTTGATTCGTCGGTTCTACGACCTGGGCTTTAATATCGAAGCCACCGAGGGCACCGCCAAGTACCTGAAAGACCACGGCATTCGCACCCGGGTGCGGCAAAAGCTCACTGAGGATGACAGTGACGAAATCTTGATGGCACTGCGCCAGGGGCACATTGCCTATGTGATTAACACCATTGATATTAACCACGGCGACAGTCACTCGGACGGCTCGGAAATTCGCCGGGCTGCGGTGGAAAACAATGTGACCATGTTCACCTCGCTGGACACGGTAAAGGTGCTGCTGGATGTGCTGGAGGAGATCACCTTGGGTGTGTCCACCATTGACGCGGAGTAAGCGTATGTATAAACAAGGTATTTTTACAATAGAAGAAAATCGACCTCTGACCGCCAGCGTGTACCGTATGGTGCTGGCAGGGGACACCCGGTACATTACAGCGCCGGGCCAGTTTATCAACATTGCCCTGGAGGGCAAGTTCCTGCGCCGCCCCATCTCCGTCTGCGACTATGACAGTCAGACGGTGACCATCATCTATAAAGTTGTGGGGCAGGGGACCGCTCAAATGGCAAAGATGCAGCCGGGGGAGACGCTGGATGTGCTCACCGGTCTGGGCAACGGCTATACCATCGAGCCTGTGCACCACGCGCTGCTTATCGGCGGTGGTGTAGGTGTGCCGCCCCTTTACAATCTGTGCAAGAGATTGCGGGCTGCCGGGCAGCAGGTGACGGTGATCTTAGGCTTTAACACGGCGGACGAAGTGTTCTACGCCGAGGAATTCGCTGCACTGGGTGCGGAAGTGCGGATCACCACCGTGGACGGCAGTGTAGGCACCAAGGGGTTCGTGACGGATGCCTTTCCGGCGGAGTACGACTACATTTATACCTGCGGTCCGCTGCCGATGCTGCGGGCGGTATATGACCGCTCTGCCACCTCCGGTCAGTTCTCCTTTGAGGAGCGCATGGGCTGCGGCTTTGGCGCTTGTATGGGCTGTTCCTGCAAGACCAAGTACGGCAACAAGCGCATTTGCAAGGACGGACCGGTGCTGGTAAAGGAGGAGATCGTATGGTAGACCTGCGTGTGAATTTGTGCGGGCTGGAGTTGGACAACCCTGTGGTTCCTGCCTCCGGCACCTTCGGCTTCGGCAAGGAATTCAGCGAATTTTATGATATTAACATGTTAGGCTCTTTCTCCTTTAAGGGCACCACAAGGGATGCTCGTTTTGGCAATCCTACCCCCCGCATTGCAGAATGTACCGCCGGCATGATCAATGCCGTTGGTCTGCAAAATCCCGGGGTGCACCATGTGATCCAGCATGAGCTGCCGGAGCTGAAAAAAATCTTTCACAAGCCGGTGATCGCCAACGTGAGCGGCTTCTCCGTGGAGGACTATGCCTATACCTGCCAGCTGCTGGACAAAGAGGAGCAGGTTGGGATTTTGGAAGTGAATGTATCCTGCCCCAATGTGCACGGCGGCGGTATGAGTTTTGGCACGGATCCGGCCTGTGCCGCAGAAGTGACCCGGGCGGTAAAGGCAGTGACCACCAAGCCGGTGTTCATTAAGCTGTCGCCTAATGTAACGGATATTGTAGCCATTGCCAAGGCCTGCGAAGAGGCCGGTGCGGATGGTATTTGTCTGATCAACACCCTGCTGGGTATGCGCATTGATCTGAACCGGCGGCGACCGGTGATTGCCAACACCATGGGCGGTTTTAGCGGCCCGGCGGTGTTTCCGGTGGCGGTGCGTATGGTGTACCAGGTGGCTAGTGCCTGCAACATTCCCGTGATGGGCTGCGGCGGCGTTACCAGTGCCCGGGATGTGGTGGAGATGATGATGGCCGGTGCCACGGCTGTACAGGTAGGCGCTGCCAATTTGGTAGACCCATACGCTTGCAAAAAAATCATTGAGGATCTGCCGACTGTGTGCGCAGACCTGGGGATTGATAAATTAAGTGATGTGATAGGAGTGGTAAAAAATGGGTAAAGATGTGATCGTGGCTTGCGATTTTGCAAGCGCAGAGGCCACCTTTGCGTTTCTGGACAAATTCACGGAGGAAAAGCCTTTTGTGAAGATCGGTATGGAGCTGTATTACGCAGAGGGTCCGTCCATTGTGCGGGAGCTGAAAAAGCGTGGACACAAGATCTTTTTGGATCTAAAGTTGCACGATATTCCCAATACGGTAAAGAAGTCCATGGCGGTGCTGAGCCGACTGGATGTGGATATGACCAATGTGCACGCTGCCGGTACAGTAGAGATGATGGAGGCCGCACTGGAGGGTCTGACCCGGCCGGATGGCACGCGTCCGCTGCTGATCGCCGTGACCCAGCTGACCTCCACCAGTGAGGAGCGCATGCAAAAAGAACTGCTCATCAACGCTACTATCAACGACACCATTGTGCAGTACGCCAAGAACGCCAAGACCGCCGGTTTGGACGGTGTGGTGTGCTCGCCGCTGGAGGCGGGCATGGTGAAGGACGCCTGCGGCAAGGCCTTTATGACCGTGACCCCCGGCGTACGCTTTGCAGACGGCGACCTGGGCGACCAGGTGCGGGTGACCACCCCTGCCAAGGCAAAGGAGATCGGCTCCGACTACATTGTGGTGGGCCGCCCTATTACCGCTGCCGATGACCCGGTGGCTGCGTACAGACGCTGCTGCCGTGAATTTATAGATTAAGGAGTGTTATTATGACCATTACTAAGGAACAGATTGCAAAAGATTTGCTGTCCATTCGTGCTGTGTTCTTAAAGCCGGACGATCCCTTTACCTGGGCTTCCGGTATCCACAGCCCCATTTACTGCGACAACCGGCTGACTTTGTCCGCTCCTGCGGTACGGAAAGATGTAGAGGCCGGACTGGCTGAAATTGTAAAAGAGAAGTTCCCGGAAGCGGAGATGCTGATGGGCACCTCCACGGCGGGTATTGCCCACGCAGCCATTACCGCTACCATTTTGGACCTGCCCATGGGTTATGTGCGCTCCGGTCATAAGGATCACGGCCGCCAAAACCAAATTGAGGGCAAAATGGAGCCGGGCACGAAGGTCGTGGTGATTGAAGATTTGATCTCCACCGGCGGCTCTGTGCTGGAAGTGGTAGATGTGCTGCGCCAGGCCGGTGCTCAGGTGCTGGGTATTGCCTCCATCTTCACCTACGGTCTGCAAAAGGGCGTGGAGCGCCTGGCTGCTGCCGATGTGGTGAACTACAGCCTGTCTGACTTTGACACTCTGTCCAAGGTGGCTGCCACCGAGGGCTATATCGCAGACAAGGATATTGCCAAGCTGACCGCGTTCCAGAAGAACCCCCAGGATCCGGCTTGGATGGAACTGTAAGCAGAAGGAGTGGACTTTATGCGCCATTGTTTAGATACAACGGACTTTACGGTAGAAGAGATTGACGATCTGATCCACTTGGCTACGGACATTATCGCCGACCCTAAGAAATACGCCCATGTGTGCGACGGCAAAAAATTGGCAACCCTGTTTTTTGAGCCGTCGACCCGCACACGCCTGTCTTTTGAAGCGGCGATGATGGAGTTGGGCGGCAATGTGCTGGGCTTTGCAGAGGCCAATTCTTCCTCTGCTTCCAAGGGCGAGACGGTAGGGGACACGGTGAAGATCGTGTCCTGCTATGCGGATATTATCGCTATGCGTCACCCGCTGGAGGGTGCGCCCCGGGTTGCCAGCTTTAAGAGCGATGTGCCCATCATCAACGCCGGGGACGGCGGCCACAGCCACCCCACGCAGACCTTAACGGACCTGCTCACCATTTATCGGGAAAAGGGTCGTTTGAACCACCTGACCATCGGCCTTTGCGGGGATTTAAAATTTGGCCGCACGGTGCATTCCCTCATTAAGGCTATGTGCCGCTATACGGATGTGGAGTTTGTGCTGATTTCCCCCAAGGAGTTGGCAGTGCCGGATTATATCAAAACGGATGTGCTGGACGCCTCCGGTATGAAGTACACAGAGGTGGAGCACATGGAAGATGTGATGCCCCGGCTGGATGTGCTTTATATGACCCGTATTCAGAGAGAGCGCTTCTTTTCGGAAGACGAGTACCTGCGTCATAAGGACGCCTTTGTACTGGACCCGGAAAAGCTGGAAAGTGCCAAAAGCGATCTGACCATTATGCACCCGCTGCCTCGGGTCCATGAGATCACTGTGGATGTGGACGACGATCCGCGAGCCAAGTATTTTGAACAGGCCAAGAACGGCAAATATATTCGTATGGCGCTGATTATGACGCTGCTGAAGTGGGGAGGTGCACTGGAATGACCATTGATTCGATCCAAAACGGCTATGTACTGGACCATATCCCCGCGGGTATGGGTATGCGTATTTATAAGCTGTTGGGGCTGGACAAGACCGATGCACAGGTGGCCCTGATCCAAAACGCCAAGTCCTCTAAAATGGGCAAAAAAGATGTGCTTAAGATCGCAACGGACGAGTTTGACTTGAACTTGGACGCGGTGGCGTACCTGGCGCCCCATACCACCGTGAATGTGATTTGCGGTGGAAAAGCGGCGGAAAAGCAGGCGCTGCGTTTACCGGAAAAGCTGGTGAATATAGTGCATTGCCCCAATCCGGCGTGTATCAGCAACCACGAGCAGGTGGATGATGTGTTCACCCTGGTTGACCCGGACAAGGGTACCTACCGCTGCCTGTACTGCGAGACCGCAGCAAAATAAGAATAGACTATATAAAAAGAGCCACCGGCATTGCCGATGGCTCTCAGACTGTCGATAAAGCGGCTAAACCGCGCCTCTTATAAAATTCTAATAGGCGTTTCGTAGGGCAGGGGCTTGCTCCTGCCGCAGCTTTCTATTATCACTATTGACTTGAAAAAATCGGCTTGAACATCGAGTTCAAGCCGATTTTGGCGCTTTTTGTCTTTTGCTCGGGGGCAGTACCGTTGTACGGCTCCCGCACGCAAAAAACAAAATTTATCTCGCTTTCTCTCGGTCTGCCAATGTGAAAAAAGATTTAATCAATAAAGTTGGTGAGAATGGCTCGCTCCGTTTTGGGCGGCTCCACGCCGGCGGCGGCACCGGCGGCTTTGCACTTCAAGAAGTAAGCCATATTCCGCGCCAGTACCCGCATCACTTGCAGACCCTCCAGGTCTTTCATCACATCTTCCGGGGTAAAGCCGTGAACCATATTCCAGTACCGGGAAGAGATCACCGGCATTTGGGCAATGGTAAAGTATTTGTTCAGTTGGTCCAGGGTGGCGGTGGTGCCTGCCCGGCGTGCGCTGGCTACTGCTGCTGCGGGTTTTAAGTAAAAGGCTCTGCCTTTGCCGCAACCGTCGGAATAGAACACCCGGTCCATAAAGGCGGTCATATTGCCGGTGGCCGCTGCGTAGTGTACCGGCGAGCCAAAGATGAACCCGTCCGCTGCTTTTGCCTTGGCTGTAAAGGCGTTCACCGGGTCGTCGTCAAAGGCACATTTGCCCAGCTTGATGCAGCCATGACAGCCGATGCAGCCGCCAATGGGCTTGTTTCCGATCCAAAAGATCTCGCTGTCAATGCCTTCTTCTTGCAGTGTATGGGCGATCTCCGCCAGGGCTGTGTAGGTGCAGCCGTGCTGGTGGGGAGATCCGTTGACCAATAAGACTTTCATCGCTGTGCCTCCTTATCGAATTCGGTCAATGACCGTTTGCGCGTTCTTGTAAATTTCATCTGTATCTGTGTTTAAGAACCGGCCGTTTTCATAGAGAATTCGTCCGTCTACCATAGTTAGGCGTACATTGGTTTTGGCACCGCTGTACACCAGGTTTTTGGTGATGTTGTTGATGGGCTGCATATTGGGCCGATGCAGGTCGATCACTGTTAGGTCCGCCAGTTTACCGGGGGCGATGCAGTCCGCTTCCGGCAGTCCCATACACCTGGCGGAGCCTGCGGTGGCTGCTTTTAATATGGCGTTGGCATCTGCCGCTGCGGCGTTCTTCTCCCGCAGTTTTTGCAGTACGCAGATCAGGTACATTTCCCGGAACATATCCAGTGCGTTGTTGCTGGAGGGACCGTCTGTACCAACTGCCAGGGGAATGCCCATTTGTAACATTTTTTCCACCGGGGCAATGCCACTGGCCAGCTTGGCGTTGGAGCCGGCATTCAGCACTGCGTAAACGCCGTGTTTTTTGTAAATGTTCAGGTCCTCATTGCTGACCCAAACACTGTGAAATGCACCGCCCCCGTAATTCCACAGCCCCAGCTGCTCAAACAGCGCCGTAGGGGTCATGCCGTAGCGGCCGATGCAGTCCTGCACCTCGCTCTCCGTCTCACTGGCGTGCATATACACCGGCGCCTTGTACTTCTCTGCCAGCGCCGCAATGGCCTCCATAATGGAGTGGTTGGTGGTGTACTCTGCGTGGAACCCCAGTTGGTAGGACACCAGCGGGTGATAATTGTTGTAGGTGTTGTAGTATTCTTCCAGTAGTGCCGGGCTTTCCTTAAAATTATTGACCGCACCGCACATTACCGTGCGGAACCCGGCGTCCACTGCCGCTTTTGCCATAGCTTCCGGAAAGTAGTACATATCAAAGCAGGCGGAAATACCGCTCTCCAAATACTCCAGGAATGCCAGTCGGGACAGATGATAAATATCTTCTGCGGTTAGCTTGGCTTCCAAGGGAAAGATTTTGTCATACAGCCAGCTTTGCAGGGGCAGATCGTCGCTAAAGGAGCGGCCAAATGTCATGGCCGAGTGGGTGTGGGCATTCTTAAAGGCCGGCATCAGCAGATCGCCGTTCAGGTCAATCTCCCGGTCCGCTTTTGCCCCCGGGTTTGCCCCCAGGCACACAATAAGGTTGCCGTCTACCCATACCTCTTGGTGCGTAATATTCATTTGGTTCTGTTGCAGTGTCAGCACAGGACCGTTATAGAATCGTATCATACTTCCTCCTGAAACAGGGCGCGCAGGCTCTCGGTGTACGGCGGTCGCAAAATGCCTTTGTCCGTAATAATGGCGGTGATCAGGTCATGGTCCGTAACATCAAAGGCCGGGTTGTAACATTTCGTTTGGGGTAGCGCCGTTGGGCGCTCAAAGTACAGCTCCTTGATCTCATCGCCGGGGCGCTCCTCGATCTGAATATCTGCGCCGGTGGCACAGTTGGGATCCACCGTGGAGGTAGGCCCAAGCACATAAAAGGGAATACCATAGTGCTTTGCCAGAATTGCCACACCAGAAGTGCCGATCTTGTTGGCGGCGTCACCGTTCATAGCCACCCGGTCGCAGCCTACCAGCACCGCCTGAATCCAGCCGTTTTTCATCACCTGGCTGGCCATGTTGTCACAGATCAGGGTCACATCCACGCCGGCTTTTTCCAATTCATAGCTGGTGAGCCGCGCCCCTTGCAGCAGTGGACGGGTTTCGTCGGAGAACACCTTGAAGTTGTAGCCCTTTTCCTTGCCCAGCAGGATCGGTCCCAGTCCGGTGCCGTAGCGGCTTGTAGCCAGCTCGCCAGCGTTGCAGTGGGTCAGCAGACCATCGCCATCCCGGAGCAGGGACAAGCCGTAAGCGCTGATTTTTCGGCACATTTCTATGTCCTCGGCCTGCACCGCCAAGGCTTCTGCCACCGGGTCACCGCCATTTTCCATCACCTTTGCCAGCCGTGCAGTGGCCCAGCTCAGGTTCACAGCCGTGGGGCGGGCGCTGTCTAAGTAGGCTTTGCACGCCGCCGGGTTGTCCTTGCCAAACAACGCCATAGAGAATGCGGCGAAGATACCGATGGCCGGTGCGCCCCGTACTGCCAGCGTTTGTATGGCTTCAAAGGCCGCTTCCTTGCTGCCAATGGGCAGCCACTTTGCTTCATTGGGCAGCAGTCGCTGGTCGAGAATTTCCAGTTTTCCGTCTTGGTATTTCAAATTTTCCATATTGTCACATCCGTTTCACAGTTTCAAGGATCAGGGATTGGAAATTCTCAGCCACCTTAGCGGCGGTTTCGCCCACCTCCTCGGAGGTTAAGGGACAATCCAGCAGACCGCTGGCCAGGTTGGTAATGCAGCTGACGCCGGCCACGCGCAATCCGCAGTGCCGGGCGGCCTGCGCCTCAATGGCGGTACTCATACCCACGGCGTCCGCACCCAGAGCGGCGCACATTTTGATCTCCGCCGGGGTTTCAAATGCCGGGCCTTGCAGTTGAATATAGACGCCGCTTTTCAGCGGAATATCCAGTGCCTTGGTCGTTTGGCGAAACAGGCGCTGCAAATCCTCGTCATACACATGGCGCATATCCGGAAAGCGTACACCCAGCGCAGGGTCGTTCTCACCCCGCAGAGGAGAGGGGACCAAACTGGAAATGTGGTCTGTCAGCAGCATCAGGTCCCCGGCATGCAGATCACGGCGAATACCGCCGCTGGCGTTGGTCAATAGGACGGTGTGAATGCCCATTTGGCGCATCAGGCGAATGGGCATCACCACCTGCTGGGGCGTATAGCCCTCATACAGGTGCACCCGGCCGTCCATGAGCACCACTTCTTTGCCGCCGATGGTGCCAAAGACAAATCGTCCTTTGTGTCCCGGCGCCGTAGAGACCGGAAAACCGGGTATATCGCTGTAAGACAGAGCCTCTGCCCCTTCTATTCTGTCTGCAAGGGCACCCAGGCCGCTGCCCAGCACAATACCGATTTGCGGCTTTCTGTCTCTTAGTACGCTTGCGCTCAATGTGTCCATTATTTTCACCTCTCGGAATTTTATGATTTCATTATAGCGTTTTTTCATCGCCAAATCAACAAAATCTATTGCATTGGCAGAAAGTTTTTGGTATCATTGAGAGGTAGTATTTTATTGTTGGAGGGACAATAGAGCGATGAAGAAGATCCTTTCCGTTTTGTTGTGTGTGGCTCTGGTGGCAGTGGGCGTTTTTGCCTTTGCAGGGTGCACAAAAACATCAGATCTAAAGTATGATGTGGCGCTGATCACCGATGGTGGCAGTATCCACGATAAGGCCTATAACCAGTCCGCCTGGGACGGGGTGCAGACCTATGCCAATGAGAATTCCGCCAAGGCCGTCTATTACCAGCCGGCATTAGAGGAGAACCAAGAGCTGACCACCGATGTGGTGGAGCAGTATGTAAAACTGGCTGTGGACAAGGGCGCCAAGTACATTGTGCTGCCCGGCGAGCCCTTTGCCGTGATCTGCTACGAGCTGGCCACCATGTATCCGGATCTGCATTTTGTTTTGCTGGACGCTGTGCCCCATTCTGCCGGAGACAAGTCTGCGCGGCTGCTGCCCAATGTAATGAGCGCCAGCTTCGATGACCTGCAAAGCGGCTATTTGGCCGGATTTTCTGCCGTGCTTCAGGGGAATACCAAGCTGGGTTACCTGGGCTCGGTGCAAAACGACCATTCCTCCAACTACGGTGCCGGATTTGTACAGGGCGCTGCCGCAGCGGCGGATACCCTGGGCGTACCGGTGCAGTTGGATTATGCGGATTATGACTCTCCGCTGCTGGATTATGACTACTCTGTGACTTTGACTCCGGTGTATAAGCCCATCAAAGAGGCAGACAAAACCTGCCACAAGGTGGTGGTGGAGAACGGCAACGGTAGCGGTACTTACAAAGAGGGCCAGAATGTGACCGTTTCCTGCGATCTGTTTAACGAGCAGGGGGAGAAGTTCGACCACTGGGAGGTTAAGAGCAACACCGAGGGTGTGAAGGACAAGAAAGTCAATGTATCCAGCAAGAAAAAGACCGAGATCAACCTGATCGTGGAGAAGTGTGACTGCACGCTGACCGCCGTTTACACCAAGGCGGAGGGCAGCGTTGGCAGCGTGGCTGTGCTGAAAGCGGACAAATCCGCTACGGACAAAGTCTATGACAACACGGTCGGTGAAAAGGTGTGGGTAACCGCACCGGCAGCAGCCCAGGGTATGGTTTTTGATCACTGGGAGAGCACCGGTAATGCGGAGAATATTGAGAACGCTAAGGAACAGTCCACCAATGTAACGGTGGAGGAGAACCCGGTGGTACTGACCCCGGTGTATGTGGTATCTGCCGATCCCACATTTGCCGTAACGGTAGAGAACGGAACCGGCAGCGGCTACTACCTGCCCGGCGATACGGTACATATTACCGCTAACGTGCCCAAGGACGGTTACTATTTTGACCACTGGACCAACAGCGATAAGGATGACAATTCCGCCGGTCTGGCGCTGGAAAGTGAGTATTACTATGATACCACCTTTGAGATGGTGGATCGTTATGCCTCCATTGCAGAGAGCATGATTGACAAGGGCGACAAGGCGCTCTTTGCCGGCGGGTGCGATAAGTCCGCTTCTCTCTACACGGCGAAAAATGCTTTTGATCTTAGCGATGTGACTGTGATCGGCTCTGGTTTTAACGAGGAAGGCGCCGCCTATTCTGTGGTGAAGGAATACGGCACTGCAGCGGCTGCTTGCTTAAAGGACTTTAAGGGTGCGTCCATTTACAATGCCGGTTGTGCCAACAAGGCCATTACCTGCAACCTGCCGGACAGTGAGAAAAAGGAGGAGCTGCAAAAGAAGCTGGACGCTGTGTATACCCAGTTGGGCGACGGCACCATTCAGCCGATGGCCGCAGCGCCGGGCGCCGATGTGCGCAAGACTTTTGCCTCTAACTGCCTGACTCTGCACTACTGGATCTTGCAGTCCGTGAAGGTCAGCAAATGATTTTGGAATAACAAATAAGAAAGAGCCTGCACCTGCCGGTGCAGGCTTTCTTTGTTTACTGGGGAATTGGTAAATCCCACCGGTTCGGAATTGACAAATCCCCTCGGAATGAGTATAATTAGAGCATTACTCCGTAAAATAAGAGATACAGATTGGATGGTTTGATGGAAACAAAAATGAATCGAAGTACATTCTCCGGAAAAGTGGGATTTGTACTGGCAGCGGCAGGCTCGGCTGTGGGTTTGGGGAACCTGTGGCGCTTTCCCTATTTGGCAGCGAAGTACGGCGGCGGTATCTTCCTATTGGTGTATATTGTTTTGGCGGTGACCTTTGGCTTTACCCTGATGGTTACGGAGATCGCTATTGGTCGTAAAACCCGGCTCAGTCCTATGGAGGCCTTTGGCTCGCTGAACAAAAAGTGGAGCTGGATGGGCAAGTTGGTGACTTTGGTGCCGGTACTTATTCTGCCTTATTACTGTGTCATTGGCGGTTGGGTTACCAAGTACACCGCCACGATGATCTCCGGTGCAGTTCAGGACGCGGCCGGCGACAACTATTTTTCTACTTTTATTTCCGGCACAGGCGAGCCGCTTTTGTGGTTTTTGCTGTTTATGACCGCTACGGCGTTGATCGTATTTTTAGGCGTAGAAAAGGGAATTGAAAAGTTCAGCCGCGTATTGATGCCGGCGCTGCTGATTTTGACGATTCTGCTGTCTATCTTTGTAGTCACCCGTCCGGGCGCCGGCGCCGGCGTGGCTTATTATCTAAAACCGGATTTCAGCAAGCTGAGCATGATGACTGTGCTGGCTGCTTTGGGACAGTTGTTTTTCTCTATGTCCCTGGCTATGGGCATTATGATCACTTACGGCTCTTATTTGCGTAAGCAGGACCAGATTGAGCAGTCCGTGCGCCAGATTGAAGTGTTTGACACTTTGGTGGCGTTCCTGGCCGGTTTGATGATCGTACCGGCGGTGTTTGTGTATTCGGGAGGGGACGAAAGCGCCTTGGGCAAAGGTCCCAGCCTGATGTTTGTAACCCTGCCTAAGGTGTTTGCCGAGATGAAAATCGGCAACCTGGTTGGCGCCGGGTTCTTTATTCTGGTGCTGTTTGCGGCGCTGACCAGTTCTGTGTCCGTGATGGAGGCCATTGTGTCCGGTTTGGACGATCGCTACCACTGGGGCCGCAAAAAGGCTACGGTGATCTGTTATATATATGCCGTGGCATTGGGCATTTGCTGCTCCTTGGGCTTTGGTAAGTGGTCCTCATTTACGATTTTCGGTTTCTCCATTTTGGATTTCCTGGACTTTGTGTCTAACAGTCTGTTGATGCCGGTTGTGGGTATGCTCACCTGCATTATGGTTGGCTTTGTGCTGAAGCCCCAGCTGATTGTCAACGAAATTGAGCTGAACGGTCCCTTCAAGATGAAGAAGTTTTATTCCGCGATGGTTAAGTGGATTGCACCGCCTTGCTTGCTGGCCATTCTCATCAGTTCTATTTTAGATACGCTGGGTATCGTCAAACTGTAATAAAACATAATTTAAGCGCGTACAGAAATCTGTACGCGCTTTTTGCTGCCCTTCTTAGGCTTTAATATTCGATCTCTCCCTTATAGACGGTGTTGCAGTCGCCGGTAAGGGTAATACGGTCGTCGGTGTAGTTTACCAGTAAGTCGCCGCCACGCACCTTTACGGTAACATCAACGCCTTTTTTGCAGTAGCCGTTCTCCACCGCAGCTACAACGGCTGCACAGGCGCCGGTGCCGCAGGCCGGGGTCTCGCCGTTGCCGCGCTCCCAAACCCGCATTTTAATGGTGCTCTCATTAACGACACGCACAAATTCCGTGTTTACCCGCTCCGGGAACAGGGGACTGTTTTCAAATTGCGGACCGATTTGTTGTAAGTCCAGCTTGTCTACATTGTCAACAAACACCACGCAGTGGGGGTTACCGGTAGCCACGCAGGTAATGTTATATTCCTTGTCGCCGATGGTTACCGGATGACAGATGATTTTGTCGCCGGGCAGGTCAACCGGGATCTTGGCCGGGTTCAACTCTGCCTTGCCCATATCTACTGTTACAGAAGATACCTTGCCGTTGCGGGTAAACAGTTGCAGGTGCCGCACGCCGGAGGCGGTGGCAATGGTCATCTCGGTTTTGGGCACCATTCCGTTATCGTACAGGTACTTGCCCACGCAGCGAATGGAGTTGCCGGCCATACGGCCCTCGCTGCCGTCCATATTGAAAATGCGCATTCTGGCGTCGGCAATCACGCTCTTTTCAATCAGTACAATACCGTCTCCGCCGATACCCTTGTGCCGGTCGGAGAATTCAATGGACAGACTCTCCGGACAGGTGATGATGCCGCACTGGTTGTTGAAGAAAATGTAGTCGTCGCCACTGCCCTGCATTTTGGTGAATTTCAGCAGGCCCTTTTCGCTGCGCATATGGTTGATGTCCACCAGCTCGGTGTTCATTTGATTGTAGCGAGAGGCGATTATATCTGCCAGGGCGTTGGCGGTGTCCAGGCTGGTCAGGGTGGCAATGCCCAGCTGATTGGCCCGGTTGTGCAGTTTAATATAGTCTGCAATGGACTTTTTATCGCTTTTGCCGGTGTAGACAATGTAGTCCAATTTGCCGCTCTCTACCAAGTCCATAATGGAGTTGTCCTGGCGCAGCTTGTTGACCACATGCACCTCAATACCCAGAGAGCGAATAGCTGCCGCCGTCTCCGGCGTTGCCCATAATTCTGCGCCCAGGTCGTCCAGCTTTTTCGCCAGACCCACGATCTCAAACCGGTCTTGCTTTGTTACGGTGATGAGTACCCCGTGGCGACCCTGCTTTTGGCTTTCTACCTTATACCCGGCAGATACCAGCCCCTTAAACAGCGCTTCGTTCAAGTTTTTGCCTACGCCCAGCACCTCACCGGTGGATTTCATTTCCGGTCCCAGCTGGGAGTTGACATCATTGAGTTTTTCAAAGCTGAATACCGGCACTTTTACCGCAAAGTACGGCGGCGTGCGATACAGCCCGGTGCCGTAGCCCAGGTCTTGCAGCTTTTCGCCTACCATAATTTTTGTTGCCAGTTCTACCATGGGCACGCCGGTGACTTTACTGATATAGGGAATGGTGCGGGAGGCTCTGGGATTCACCTCGATTACATACAACTCGTTGCGATAGATCAGGTACTGGATGTTCACCAGTCCCTTGGTGCCCAAGGACAGCGCCAGCTTTTCGCTTACATCGCAGATCTTGTGGAGCATCACATCGTTCAGGTTGTAAGGGGGATACACGGCAATAGAGTCGCCGGAGTGTACACCGGCCCGTTCAATATGCTCCATAATGCCGGGGATCAGCACATCTTTGCCATCGCTGATGCAGTCCACTTCCAACTCTGTGCCCATCATATACTTATCTACCAGCACCGGGTTTTCAATCCCTTGTGCCAGAATCAGCTCCATATAGCGGCGCACATCATCATCCGTGTAGGCGATGGTCATATTTTGCCCGCCGATCACATAGCTGGGGCGCAGCAGAACGGGATAGCCTAGTTCGTTGGCTGCTACCAGTGCTTGGGGCATGGTCATCACGCTGGTGCCCTTGGGACGGAAAATGCCGAATTTTTCCAGCAATGCGTCAAACCGTTCCCGGTCCTCGGCGATGTCGATGGACTCGGCGCTGGTGCCCAAAATCGTAATACCTTTTTCGTCCAGGAATTTAGTCAGCTTAATGGCGGTTTGGCCGCCAAAGGCCACCACCACCCCAATGGGCTTTTCCACCTGAATGACCTGCATCACATCTTCCGGGCACAGCGGCTCAAAGTACAGCCGATCGCCGGTGTCAAAGTCAGTGGATACCGTCTCCGGGTTGTTGTTAATGAGAATGACTTCATAGCCCAGCTCTTTTAGCGTCCACACACAGTGCACGGAGCTGTAATCAAATTCAATGCCCTGCCCAATGCGGATGGGGCCGGAGCCAAGTACAATGATCTTTTGCTTGCCGCTTTGGGGCAGGCTGCGGGCCTCGCAGTGGGCGTCATAGGTGGAATAGAAGTAGGGCGTCTCTGCAGCGAATTCCGCACCGCAGGTGTCTACCATTTTATAGACGCAGTCCTGATGATAGGGAATGGAGCCGCCGCTGATGCGCGCCAGGGCTTCATCGGTATAGCCGTAGTGCTTGCCCTGCATGTACTGCTCCCTGGATAGGGGCAGCCCGTCGATACCTTTTTCATAATCCGCCAGGTTTTTCAGCTTAGCCAGGAACCACTCGTCGATCATGGTGATTTGGTGGATTTCCTCTATACTCACGCCCTTTTTCAGCGCAGCGAATACGGAGAACAGCCGCAGATCGTCTTGGTCGTGCAACTTCTCGTGTATATCCAGTCCGTCCAGCGCCTTGTTATTCAGTGTGTCCAGCCCGATTTCTGCGCCGCGCACTGCCTTCATAATGGCGGCCTCAAAACAGGGCGCAATGCTCATCACTTCGCCGGTGGCTTTCATTTGGGTGCCCAGCTTGCGAGAGGCGTTGACAAACTTGTCAAAGGGCCACTTGGGCACCTTGACTACCACATAATCCAGGGTCGGCTCAAAGCAGGCACAGGTTTTGCCGGTTACATCGTTTTTAATCTCGTCCAGGGTATAACCCAAAGCGATCTTGGTGGTCACCTTGGCAATGGGATAGCCGGTGGCCTTGGACGCCAGGGCGGAGGAACGGCTGACGCGGGGATTAACCTCAATCACGCTGTACTCCATGCTCTCCGGGTTCAGGGCAAACTGACAGTTGCAGCCGCCCTCTATGCCCAGCTCGGTGATAATATCCAGAGATGCGGAACGGAGCATTTGGTATTCCTTGTCCGCCAGGGTCACAGCCGGGGCAATGACGATGGAGTCACCGGTGTGAACGCCCACCGGGTCAAAGTTTTCCATAGAGCACACGGCAATCACATTGCCGGCGCTGTCCCGCATTACTTCAAATTCAATTTCTTTCCAACCGGCAATGTACCGCTCCACCAGCACCTGGGTAATGGGGGAGAGCATCAGGCCGTTTTTTGCAATTACATCCAGCTGCTGCTGGTTATAAGCCACGCCACCGCCGGCACCGCCAAGGGTAAAGGCCGGACGAATAATCACCGGGTAGCCAATTTCTGCGGCAATCTGCCGTGCGTGCTCCGGGGTGGTGGCAATGTCGCTGGGGACCACAGGCTGGCCCAGCTTCATCATGGTGTCGCGGAACAGCTGCCGGTCCTCGGCTTTGTCGATAGCCTCGGCAGTTGTGCCCAGCAGGGTCACGCCCATTTTGTCCAAATAGCCGTCCTTTGCCAGTTGCATACTGATGGTCAGGCCGGTTTGGCCGCCCAGGCCGCCTAAGATGGAGTCCGGGTGCTCTTTTTCAATAATGCGCTTCACGGTCTCTTCCGTCAGCGGCTCTAAATAAATATGGTCCGCCAGCGCCTTGTCCGTCATAATGGTGGCCGGGTTGGAATTGACCAACACCACTTCCAGTCCGGCGTCTTTCAGCACCCGGCAGGCCTGGGCACCGGCGTAGTCGAACTCTGCCGCTTGGCCGATAACGATGGGGCCGGAGCCAATCACCAGTACCTTTTTGATATTTTTATTCAGCGGCATGGCTCTCGCCTCCCATCATCTGTAAAAATCGGTCGAACAAAAAGCGGGTGTCGTGGGGCCCGCTGCATGCCTCCGGATGGAACTGTACCGTAAAGGCGTTCTGGGCAGGATAGTCGATCCCTTCGCAAGTGCCGTCGTTGGCGTTCACCCAGCGCAGGGTGCCGCCGCTGGCCTCAATGGTATCGTTCACCACCGCATAGCCGTGGTTTTGACTGGAGATATAGGTGCGCCCGGTTTGCAGGTCCTTTACCGGTTGGTTCACGCCACGGTGACCGTATTTCAACTTTTCCGTCTTGCAGCCCATAGCCAGCGCCAGCAGTTGGTGCCCCAGGCAAATGCCAAAAATAGGCGCCTTGCCGATGAGTTTTTTCAGCTGAGCAATGGCAGCGGTGTTCTCTGCCGGATCTCCGGGACCGTTAGACAGCATAATGCCGTCCGGGTGCAGCGCTAAGATGTCCTCCGCCTTGGTGTCGTAGGGCATGACCGCCACATTGCAGCCACGCTTGTTCAGTTCTCTTGCAATGTTGGCCTTGGCGCCGTAGTCCAGCAGCACCACATTGTGCTTGTGCTCGTCGGCGGACAGCAGTTGGGGCTTGGGAGCAGACACGCTTTTTACTGCGTCTGCCACCGCATAGTCCCGCACTTTGTTATAGTCCACCACACGGGGATCGTCGCAAATAACGGCGTTCATTACACCGCTTTCCCGAATGGTCTTTGTGATCTCTCTGGTATCTACGCCGTAGACGCCGATAATGCCTTGGGATTTTAAGAAATCGTCCAGTGTCTCCCGGCAGCGGAAGTTGGAGGGTGCCTCGCAATACTCACGCACGATATAGGCGCTTACATAGCTTTTGGGGCTTTCCATATCTTCCGGGATAAAGCCGTAGTTACCGATGAGGGGAAAGGTTTGCAGCACGATCTGGCCGTAATAGCTGGGGTCCGTCAGGGTCTCGATATAACCGCCCATACCGGTGGTAAATACCAGTTCGCCCTGAATTTCGCCACCGGCACCGAAACGATAGCCCTCAAAGGTCTGTCCGTTCTCCAGACAGAGATATACTTTCTGTTTTTTCATAGTTTAACCTAATAGCTTCACAAGCACGGCCTTTTGGGCATGCAGGCGGTTTTCTGCTTCGTCAAAGATCTCATTGGCATGGGCTTCAAACACTTTGGCGGTAATCTCTTCCTCTCGGTGTGCAGGCAGGCAGTGGAGCACCATAGCGTCCGGCTTGGCGGCGGCCATTACTTCGTCGTTGATCTGGTAGTTTTTAAAGATCTTTTCCCGCTCTGCTTTTTCTTCTTCCTGACCCATAGAGGCCCACACATCGGTGTAGACCACATCTGCGTCTTTGGCGCAGGCCAAAATATCCTCGCTGCAAGTGAAGGTGCCGTTCTCCTTGGCCCAGGCCATGATCTGGGCATCCGGCTGGTAGTCCTTGGGGCAGGCGATGGCGCACTCCATACCCATGGAGATGGCGCCTACGATTAAGGAGTTTGCCATATTGTTGCCGTCGCCGATAAAGCAGAATTTCAGCCCGTCAAAACTCTTCTTATACTCGCGAATGGTCATCAGATCCGCCAGCACCTGGCAGGGGTGGCAGTAATCGGTCAGGCCGTTGATGATGGGAATGGAGCCGTACTCTGACAGGTCCTCCACCTCTTTTTGCGCAAAGGTGCGGATCATAATGCCATCCAGATAGCGAGAGAGTACCCGAGCCGTGTCCTGTACCGGCTCACCGCGGCCGATCTGCAAATCTCGGTTGGAAAGGAACAGTGCCTGACCGCCCAACTGGTACATACCGGTTTCAAAGCTGACCCGGGTGCGGGTAGAGCTTTTTTGAAAGATCATACCCAGGGTCTTTCCTTTTAAGTGGTGGTGTTCAATGCCATGCTGGTTCTCATATTTCAGCTGGTCTGCCAAGTTGAGAATGTCCAGAATATCGCCTTTGTCCAGGTCCGCCAGTTTCAGTAAATGTTTCATGCTTCAAGCACTCCTTTCAGTATCTCCAGTCCCTCGTCCAGCTCCGCATCGCTGATGTTCAGCGCCGGCAGCAGACGAAGCTTTGTTTTTGCCGTTAAGATCAGTAGGCCGTTTGCCAGGCAAGCCTTGGCCACTTCTCCTGCGGGTTTGTCCGTTTCGATCCCCAGCATCAGCCCCATACCGCTGATGCTCTGGACGCCTTTCACTTTTGCCAGCGCCGTGCGGATCTTCTCGCTCTTGCGCTGTACTTCGCGCAGGAAGTCGTCGTCGATCCGCTCCACAATGGAGCAGGCACCGGCAGCCACCACCGGGTTGCCGCCAAAGGTAGAGCCGTGGGAGCCGGGGGTCATGGTGTCTTGCAGCTTTTCCCCAAACAGCACGGCGCCGATGGGAAGTCCGCCGCCCAGGCCTTTAGCTGTGGTTACAATGTCCGGAGTAATGCCGTATTGCTGGTAGGCAAAGTAGGTGCCGGTGCGGCCGTTGCCGGTCTGCACTTCATCTACCGCGATCAGAATGTCTTTTTCCTTTGCCAGCTTGGCAATGGCGTTTACGAATGTTGGACTTAGGTTGTTCACGCCGCCTTCGCCCTGTACGCATTCAAACAGCACAGCGCACACATCGTCCGTGGCTGCCGCTTGCAGTGCCTCTATATCATTGGCCGGGCAGTATTTGAACCCGGGTGTAAAGGGGTCAAACACCGTGTGAAAGCTGTCTTGCCCGGTGGCTGCCAGGGTGGTAATGGTGCGGCCGTGGAATGAGTTTACAAGGGTAATGATGGTGCTGCGCCCGGCACCGTATTTGTCAAAGCTGTACTTGCGGGCAAATTTGATGGCGCCTTCGTTGGCCTCTGCCCCGGAATTGCCGAAGAACACCTTTTTCATCCCGCTCTTTTCACACAGCAGCTGCGCCAGCTTGGCGCAGGGGGCGGTGTAGTAGAGATTGGAGGTGTGCTGCACCCGGTGCAGCTGTTCTTCCACAGCTTTGGTCCAAACCGGATCGTTGATGCCAAAGGCAGTTACCCCGATGCCGGATCCGAAGTCGATGTATTTTTTGCCGTTCTCGTCGTAGAGGGTAGAGCCCTGACCTTTCGTCAGCGCCACATCAAAGCGCCCGTAGGCGTGGGCTACATATTGATTATCCAGTTCTTTTGTGTTCATGGGTCTTCCTCTTTATCTGCTGCGGAACATGGTGCCCATACCTTCATCGGTAAGCAACTCCATTAAGATGGAGTGGGGCACGCGGCCGTCGATTATAAATGCTTTTTTGACCCCGCGGCGCAGGGCCTCAGTCATGGAGTCGATCTTGGGGATCATGCCGCCACCGATAATGCCGTCGGCAATCAGCGCCGGGGTGTCGCTGATATAGACTCTGTGTATCAGCGAGCTTTCGTCGTCCTTATCTCGCAACAGACCCACCACATCGGTCATGGAGATCAGTGCCTCTGCCTGCAAAGCCCCGGCCACTGCGGCAGCCACCGTGTCTGCATTGATGTTGTAGCAGTTGCCCTCTTCATCGTAGCCGATGGTGGAGATCACCGGGATGAAGTTCTTGGAAATGGCTTCTTCCACCACTTCCATATTGATGTCTGTGATCTCACCCACATAGCCATGGACGTCATCTACCGGCCTGCACTTTAGCATATTGCCGTCCAGCCCGCACAGACCGATGGCGTGGCCGCCCAGGTTGCCGATCTGGCACACCAGGCTTTTGTTCACCTTACCGGCCAGTACCATTTGCACCACTTCTGCGGTCTCTTTATCGGTAACCCGCAGACCGTCCACAAACTTGGAGTCCATGTGCATACGCTCCAGGGTCTTGTTGATCTCCGGACCGCCGCCGTGCACCAGCACCACATGGATACCGATGGTGGACAGGAGTACCAGATCGTTCATGACGGTTTCTTTCAGTTCTTCATTGATCATGGCGTTGCCGCCGTATTTTACAACAATGACTTTCTTGCGGTACATCTGAATGTACGGCAAGGCTCTTGCCAGGATCTCCGCCTTTTGGTGATTTGCAATTTCCATTCTCTCACTCCGTTCGCTTATATTTCTTAGTAAAATCAGGTGCGGTAGTCGCCGTTGATTTTTACATAGTCGTAGGTCAGGTCGCAGCCCCAGGCGGTGGCTTTCTCGTCCCCCTGGTTCAGATCCACTAAAATATAGATCTCGTCCTCTGCCAGTACCTTGGCGGCCTCTTCCTCAGAGAAGTCCACACCGGCGCCGTTTTGGCACACGGTGACCGTACCGGCTGTGGATTTTAAGGCCACATCAACCTTGTCAATATCAAATTCAGCCGGGGCGTAACCGATGGCGCACAGCACCCGACCCCAGTTGGCATCCTCGCCGAACATGGCGCATTTGAACAGGGTAGAGCCGATCACTTCCTTGGCAACGATAATGGCGGTGTCCTTGGTGGGCGCGCCGGAGCACACGCATTCCAGCAGCTTGCTGGCGCCCTCGCCGTCCTTGGCCAGCATGCGGGTCAGGTTGGCCATCACATCATAAAGGGCAGCCTTAAAGGTGTCCAGCGCCGGGCCGGGGGCGGTGATTTCCGCGTTGCCCGCCAGACCGGAGGCCATGATCTCTACCATATCATTGGTGGAGGTATCACCGTCAATGGACAGGCAATTGTAGGTGACTTTTACGATCTCACGCAGCGCCTGTTGCAGCATTTCCGCGCTGATGGCGCAGTCGGTGCTGATAAAGTTCAGGGTAGTGGCCATATTGGGGTGGATCATACCGGAGCCTTTGGCCATACCGCCCAGGCGGCAGGTTTTGCCGTCCAGCTGGAACTCTACTGCATACTCTTTCTTCACTGTATCGGTGGTCATAATAGCGGTAGCCGCTTCTTCGTTTTTGTCATAATCCAGTTCTTTCACCAGCGTAGGCACGGCAGTAATAATCGGCTCAATGGGCAGCACCTGGCCGATGACACCGGTGGAAGCCACCAGCACCTGTTCAGCAGGCAGACCCATTTCGTCTGCCACCAGCTGGCACATTTTGGCTGCTTTTTCGACGCCGTCTGCGTTGCAGGTGTTGGCGTTTTTGGAGTTGGCAATGATGGCTTCGGCCTTGTTACCGCTTTTTGTCAGATGGTCTTTGGTTACAAGTATAGGTGCACCCTTCACTTTGTTTTGGGTATATACCGCTGCGGTGTTGCACAGCACATCACAGGCCACCAGGCAAATATCGTTCTTATGTACATAGTCCGGGCTCGGGTTTTCTACTGCCGGCTTTTTTATGCCGCAGTAGGTGCCGCTGGCTTTGAACCCTTTTGCGGCACAAATGCCGCCGTCAATCTTGGTCATACTTTATTCTCCTATCGTCAGCCCGGTGACTTCATCCAGCCCCAGGGCAATGTTCATACACTGAATGGCAGCGCCGGACGCGCCCTTGCCCAGGTTATCAAACCGAGCAGTGAGTAGCAGCCTTTCGTCGTTGCCGTTGATCTCAATTTCCATGTCATCCCGACCGGCCATATTGTTGGCGCCGATCATACTTTCGCTGTAACCCAGGGGGCGTACTTTGACCACCCGGCTGTCGCCGTAGTGCTCTGCGTAGAACGCCTGCATATCTGCCGGTGTCATTCGCTTTTTCAGTAGGTCGGCAAACAGCGGCACGGATACGGTCATCCCGCAGGGATAGTCACAAATATGGGGAGCGAAAATGGGCGTGCGCGCCAAGTGGCTGATGGCGCCCATTTCTTTTAAGTGCTTGTGCTGCTGGGTTAGCGCGTACTGCCGGGGACTGTCCAGTTCAGGATCCCGATCTGCCGCTTCATATTGGGCAATGCCTTTGTTCCCTGCGCCGCTGTAACCGCTCATGGCGTAGCACACAATGGGATAGTCGGCGGGTAAAATGCCGCCGGACACCAGGGGATAGACCAAAGCGTTAAACCCGCTGGCGTAGCAGCCGGGCACCGCAATACGGTTGGAGCTTGCGATCTTCTCTCGAAAGGCGGGGCCCAGCTCCGGAAAGCCGTAGGCCCAGTCCGGTAGGGTGCGGTGGGCAGTGGATGTGTCAATCAGCTTGACCTTAGGGTTGGTGACCAGTGCCACCGCTTCAATGGCTGCCGGGTCCGGGAGACAGAGAAAGGTAATGTCCGAATCGTTTATGCACTTGGCTCGCTCTGCCGGGTCCTTCCGCTTGTCCTCGTCAATTTGAATCAGCTCCAACTCCGGTCGGTTTTGGAACCGGGAAAAAATCTTCAGTCCGGTGGTGCCGGCTTTGCCGTCAATGAATATTCTTGTCATTTTTATACAATCCGTCCTTTTTTTTACTTTTATTAATTATACACGCATAGAGAGCAATGTCAATAGAATCACCGGAAAAACATCATAAATATTCATAAAAAAGAATAAATATACATTATTATATTCAATTTCATAGACAAGGTGCTCTATAATCAAAAAAATATGGCCCTTTTTGGGGCCAATGGCTTGACAAATTGCAGATTTTCTCTATTCTGTTAAACTGTCTTAGAGTGTGTAATTTTAGGCAAAGGAGGGTGAATATGCAAAAGGAAGTGATGGTGGCACTGATCTCCTTAGCAGGTACCATTGCCGGCTCTTTTGGAGGCGTGCTCGCGTCGTCCAAACTGACGGCCTATCGGCTGCGGCTGCTGGAACATAAGGTGGACAAGCACAACCGCTTTGCAGAGCGGCTGCCGGTGGTGGAGGAAAAAATAAAGGTCCTCAACCATCGGGTGGAGGACCTGGAGCACGCCGAAGCGGCTCAATCTATGCGTTCAAAGTAAAGCAGGGTGTCTACCGGGCAGGGGAGGGTGACCGTTTCGTTTGAATAGATCTTGTCACCCAGTCGCCATTTGCCGGTGGGTATGCACACCTTGCGTCTGCGTTGCCCCTTTTTCAGTACCGGCGCCACTAAGATCCGGTTGCCCAGAAGGAATTGGTCGGTAATGCCGCCGTAGCCGCAGTGGGGATAGGCGTATTCCATGGCCCGCACCATGGGCGCACCGATTTGGCTGGCCTCTTTAGCACAGGCGATGATATAGTCGCCGTATTTGGCGTGCAGGGCGCTCATTTCTCGGCAAATGCGACGGGTCTCTGGATTGCCCAGATCCCAAATGTTCAGACTGTACTGCATCATGGGCATCAGCGCAGAGGCCTCGCAATAGCGGGCAAACAACTCGTGATCCAACTTTTCTACCGGACCGCGAAAGTCATTGATCTGCCCGCCGCCGATCATATCCGGGCAGCTGTAAGGATAGCCGGACAGCCCTTGAATGAGCACATTTGGTAGCAGTGCGCCCAGTCCCTGGAAGTTCCAACGGTGGCTTTTATCCGCCAGTCGCTGGGCAACGCCCATGCCGCCGCACTGGAAGCAGGCGCGGAGTTCATTAAAACGATAGTGCCGGGCAGACAACGCCCATAGTTTACTTTGGCTGTTGGCGTCTACGCCCCCGTAGGTACGGTCGTCGTCCCGGTAATACATGGCATCACCGGCGTCCTGCTTAAATCCGTCAATGCCCAGTTTATCGGTCAAATACCGGGTGCAGGCAAAGAACCAGTCCTGCGCCGCCGGGTTGGAGAAATCCAGCAGATAGTCGGCGCCGTTCCACCATTTCCGCTTGGCCGGTCGTCCGTTCTTATCCAGCACCAGCAGGTTTTCGTCCTTCAGCTTTTGGAAGTCCGCTGCCTGATCGCTGACAAAGGGCGCGATCCACAAAATAACCTTAAAGCCTAAAGTGTGCAGTTCGTCTGTCATCTTTTTGGCGTCTGCAAATTTAGCCGGGTCAAAGCGCCAGTCCCCAAAGGAACGCTGCCAGCCGTCGTCAATAATCAGCTCACCGGCAGGCATTCCGCAATCCAGAATAGATTTGGCATAGTCCACAATGCCCTGTTGGGTCTGGTTGTGCTCAAACTGGATCCAGGTGCAATACTGGGGAATGCGGAACATTAACTCGTCCGGGTAGGTGCCGTCCGGCGGCATAAAGTGATCCACCGCATAGTGATAAGCGCCGCGCAGGGTGTGGTCGTCTGCCTGGTACAGGCCGATCTTGGCTTTGCGGCCGGTGCAGGTGATGCGGCCGAAAACGAAGCGGGTCTTAAACCCGGCCTCCGACCAAATGACCCGCCCCTTGTTGCTGACAAAGAGCGTGTTTGCCTGGCCGTAGGAGCGCACCACCGTGGTGTCTACCAGCATCACTTTCTTGGCGTTGACCGGCATTAGGTAGCCGTAGTTGGTGTGGCCGCCGTACCAATATTCACCGGGCAGCATGGTCAGTTGCAGCTTGTGCATAAAATAAAATCCCCCAAAATATCGATTTTTCATAGCATACCATTCCGGCAGGGTTCTGTCAAATTCTGCCGGTGTGCATAGGATAAAATAAGAACTTGATCGGAGTGATAAAAATGAAAGTGAAGAATATGACTGCCGGTACGCTTGTGCGTACCGTAACGCTGGTGGTGGCTCTGCTAAATTTGGTGCTGACCAGTTTTGGTAAAAACCCGCTGCCGTTCTCAGATGAACAGATCTATACCGGTCTGTCCGCTTTAGTAACGGTGGCAGCCGCCTTGGCTGCCTGGTGGAAGAATAACAGCTTTACCTGCTGTGCCCGCCAAGCTGATGAGGTGCTGCGGGTGTTGCAACAAGAGGGCGCCACAGAGGATGAGAGCGTGGCGGAGACCCTGGAACAGGAGGGTGACTGATGTCTGCACTTTATTATTGCCGGCAGACGACCACTGCCTGCAAGGGCATACCGTACCCCAGTAAGACCCATCCTTATCGGTACGGCACTTCCGGCTGCGTTTATACCAGCGGTTGTGGGGTGTGTGCTTCCTTAATGGCACTGCGCAATTCCACCACTCGAGTGTTCAATACCCGCCAGTGGACCCATCGATGCCTGGGTATGGGTGCCCGGGCGGCGGAAGGCACGGATATGGCCGTGGTGGCTCGGTATATGAAAGAAAAATACGGCCTGGACTACGCAGTCACCACAGATATGGACCGGCTGGTGGCACATCTGAAACAGGGCTATAAGGCGATTATCAATGTAAGCGGTGGAGGCAAAATGCTCTTTTCCAACAGCGGGCACTATGTGCTGGCCGCAGGCATCGACAAAAACGGCAATTTAATTATTTTGGACCCGTATTGGTATGACGGCAAGTTCACTTTGACTGCCGCTCGCCGCAAATACACGCGGGTGAAAAACGGCAGAGAAGTGTATGTGCGCCCGGGTGACTTGAAAGGCGATGTGTTGTCCTTGTGGCTGTTTACTCCAAAGCGCAATGTGCGCCTGGCGTATTCCACACATGATATACATTACCGTAAGTCTGCGCCCACGGCACCCACCGTAAAACCCGGCACATATCATTTGACAGCCGTGCGGGGGATCTACAAGGGCGCAGGCGCTGCCAGTGGGCGAAAAACCGTGGGGAAATTGACGGAGAACGGCAAGGCCCACGCTACCGCGTCTAATCCTAAAGCAGATGCATATCTGAAGAAAGGCACCGCTGTTACTCTGACGGATATTCGTTTGCTGTCCACCGGCAATCTGTGGGGGCATTGCCCCTCCGGCTGGCTTTGTATTTGGGAGAAGCAGGGGAATAAGACTTTCATCAAGTAGGCAGAAAGAAAAAGGTGTGCGCAGTTGCGCACACCTTTTTTGTTTTAGACAAAAAAAGACGCTCAACGCAAATGCGTTGAGCGCTTTTTGGAGCTGATAACCGGATTCGAACCGGTGACCTCGTCCTTACCAAGGACGTGCTCTGCCACCTGAGCCATATCAGCATATATTGGCGACCCGGAACGGGTTCGAACCGTCGACCTCCAGCGTGACAGGCTGGCGTTCTAACCAACTGAACTACCGGGCCAATTGGCTGTGTTGCGAGTTGTATTATAACCGCTACGAACGCACTTGTCAAGCACTTTTTGTAATTTTTTGAAAATATGGTGCATTTGTTGAATCTCGATACCCTATGTAGTATAATAGAAACAGGTTCTGACTTGGAGGAACAAAGTATGCGATTGACTTCCGGTGCCTCGGACGGCACGAGAAATTATATAGTAGACGGTATTCGCTATGTGTGCGCCAATTTTAAGGAGCGGGCACCCGGTACCCATAGTGAGCGCAAAGCACAGTCTTTTCTGGCCGGTGAGCTGGAGCAGTGGGCGGACGATGTGCAGGTAGAGAATTTTGATGTGCACCCCCACGCCTTTATGGGTTGGATCCCGGCGGCCGGTGTGGTGGCTATGCTCTCCGTTCTGTTTTACTGGCTCACTTTTCGCGGCGCGGTGCACGGCGCTGCGCTGGCGGTGATTGCGCTGTTGCTTACCGTTTTGGCGGTGATTTGTTTGGTGGGGGAGTTTTTGCTGTATCGTGAATGCATTGATCCTCTGTTTCCAAAGAAAACCTCCCGCAATGTGATGGCGGTGCGCAAGCCCAGCGGAGAAGTCCGGCGGCGGATCATTTTTGGCGGACATACAGACGCAGCCAACGAGTGGACTTATTCTCTACACGGCGGGCTAAAGAGTCTGGCGCTGGTGATGGCAGGGTCTATCGGCGGGCTTCTGTTTGTGACCGTTTTTAACATGATTTGGCTTTGCAATGCCATTTTCGGCAGCGGTTACACCTCGGCCTTTTGGCTGGTGATGGGAGTGCTGGAGTTGGTGTTGGTGCCGTTTTTTGTTGCCATTCTCTTTTTTATCAACTGGCGTGTGGTGGTTGACGGTGCGAACGACAATTTAAGTGCGGATTTTATCGCCATGGGTGTTCTGCGAGAGATGGCGGAGCAAGATGTTCGATTTGAGCACACGGAGGTGTGTGCGCTGCTCACCGGCTCGGAAGAGGCAGGACTGCGGGGAGCCCTGGCCTATGCCAAGCGGCACAAGACGGAACTTCAGCAGGTGGAAACGGTATTTATTGCCATGGACACCATGCGAGAGATTGAACAGCTGCAGATCTACACCAGCGGCTGTACCGGTACCCAAAAGAATTCCAACGCCGTAGGCGAGCTGATTTATGAGGCCGGGGAGAACTGCGGCATTGAAATGCGAGAGACCGACTTATATCCCGGCGCCATTGACGCTGAGGGTTTTAGCCGCTATGGGTTGGAGGCTGCCGGCTTTTGCGGGGTGAACCACGACCCGCGTACATACTACCACACCCGGCTGGACACGCCGGATAATATCAGTGAGGCTTGTATCAATCTGTCGCTGGATATTTGTCTGGAGGCCGCCGGTCTGTATGACCGCTCCGGCGGGCTGGACGCCTTCCGTGAGGAGGGTAAAAAACGCTTTAAGCGCGGCCACAATTAAGTCATTTTGCAGAGTGCCTGCCGTACCGGCACTGCTGCGAGTAATATAAGGGGGAACTGACTTATGCAAACCATTACACCAAACACCAGTTTGGCCCAGGTGATTCAAAATCCGCTGGGTCGGGATTTGCTGGAAAAAGTGCTGCTGAACTTCGGCTTTAAGCCGGAAGATTTTGAGCGCTCCGCATTGTCTAAGCTGAAAGTGAAAGCACTCAGCCCGCTTACCGGCGGCGTGATCAAAAAGAGCACGGTGCAGATGTTCTGCGATCTGCTGAATAGCGAGAGCAACGCCATTATTGCGCCGGACGACAGCCCCATTACGCCACAGTGGTGGAAAGAGGCTGTGTTTTACCAAATTTATCCACGTTCTTTTAAGGATTCCAACGGCGACGGTATCGGCGACATTAACGGCATTATCGAAAAACTGGATTATCTTAAGGACCTGGGGGTGGACTGCATTTGGTGCAGCCCCATGTACAAAAGCCCCAATGACGATAATGGCTACGATATTTCCGACTACTACGACATTATGGACGACTTTGGCACCATGGCGGATTTTGACCGCCTTCTTAGTGAAGTCCATCAGCGTGGTATGCGGCTGATCATGGACCTGGTGGTGAACCATACTTCCGACGAACACCCTTGGTTTGAGGCCGCCAAACAGGACCGGCATAATAAGTACCATCAGTATTATATTTGGCGCCGGGATGACGGCAGCCACACCCCGCCTAACAACTGGGAAAGCCTGTTCTCCGGCTCCGCCTGGAACTATTATGAAGCGGTGGACAGTTGGGCTATGCACGCCTTTTCCAAAAAGCAGATGGACCTGAATTGGGAGAATCCGGCGGTACGCCACGATATTTATAAGATGATCAACTGGTGGCTGGACAAGGGCATTGACGGCTTCCGTATGGATGTGATCAACTTTATCTCCAAGTGGCCCAGTTTGCCGGACGGCGACCCGGTGGTGGGCAAGACGCTGGGCTTTTGCGGGGCGGAATTTTACTTCTACGGTCCCTGCCTGCACGCGTATTTGCACGAGATGAACCGCAACTGCTTTGGTCGCGGCGACAAGGAATATGTGACCGTTGGCGAGTGCGGCGGTTTAGGTATTGAGACGGCTAAGCTGACAACGGCAGATACCCGCCAGGAGCTGTCTATGGTGTTTAACTTTGACCACTTGGATAATCCGGGACATATGCGCTTTGACGAGTACCAGTATGATCTGCGCAAGGCGGTAAAGACCATACTCAAGTGGCAGGTGGAGTACACCAATCACTGCTGGCCTACGCTGCTGTTTGAAAATCACGACAATCCCCGGGTGACATCTAAAGTGGACCCAACGGATACATACACCTCGGAGATCGCCAAGCTGTGCGCCGTGCTGGAAATGACCTTAAAAGGCAGCCCCTTTATTTATCAGGGTCAGGAGCTGGGTATGACCAACACCCATTTTGACAGTATGGATGATGTGCGGGATGTGGAGAGCATCAATTTTTATAATAAGCTGGTGGCCAAGGGCAAAAAGCCGGAGAAAGCGCTGCGGATCATTAACGGCGGCTCTCGGGACCACGGCCGAACCCCGATGCAGTGGACGGCAGAGCCGGGCGCCGGGTTTACCGACGGCACCCCTTGGATCGGAATCAACAAGAATGCCGTGCGCTTGAACGCTGCCGATGAGGCAAAAGTGCCGGACAGCGTGCTCAACGACTTTAAGCGGCTGATTGCTCTGCGCCACGCCAATCCGGCGCTGGTGTACGGTGAGTTTACCCAATTGTGCCCGGAGGATAAGAATGTGGTTTGCTACAAGCGCACCTTGGACGGCAACACTTTCTTTGTGGAGCTGAATCTGACCGGTAAGCGGCAAAATCGTCCTTATGACCCGGTTGGTTTCCAACGCTTGTATTCCAACTACCACGACCACCGGGATGTGCTGATGCCCTTTGAGGCCAATGTGTATTTGGCAGAGGGAGAGGCCAAGGCTTGATGCGGGACTGGCACATTCACCTGGAGCGGGGTCCGTACACCGTAGAGTGGGCGGAGCAGTTTGTCCGTCGGGCGGAAAAACTGGGAATTAGCGAGATCTGCCTGTTAGAGCACTCCGTGCGCTTTTTTGAGTTCCACCCCACCTTTGCACAGGCGCGGGCGTACAACGATTATCAGCGACATTGGTTTGACGAAAAAGTGCAAACCGCCCGCCATTTGGACGAATTCAAGCGATTTGGCGATAGACTGCGGGCAAAGAATTACCCGGTGAAGATCAAGCTGGGGCTGGAAATCTGTTATTTTCCCCAGCACGCGGATGTGATCGAGCAGGTAACCCGGGATGGCTATTTTGACCTGCTGCTGGGCAGCGTCCACTGGATAGACAACTGGACCTTTAACCAGCGGAAGAACCAGTGGCAGGGCAGGAATGTAAACGCCTTGTACCGCCGGTATTTTGAATTGCAAAACCAGGCGGCAGACAGCGGTCTGTTTGACATTTTGGCCCACCCGGACCTGATCCGCTGTTTTGGATTTGCACCGGATTTCAACTTAAATGAGCAGTATAAAACCCTGTGCCAAAAGGTAAAGGTACAGGGTATGCTGCTGGAGATGAACGGCGCCAAAGGACCGGGTCTGCACCCGGATTTTTTGGCTGTTGCCAAGGCTTGCGGCGTGCAGTTCTCTGCCGGGTCAGACGCGCATTGTCCGGAAGATGTGGGCAAAAACTTGCCTGCCATCTATTGCCGACTGGCAGAGGGCTAAATGCCGTAGATCCCGCTTTGTTCGTCTAAGAACCAGGCGATTTTCGGCGGGTAAAAAGTAAATAACATAAACAGCGCACTGACTGCCAGGAGTATGAAAATACCTGCGGTTTGTGCGCTTTTTCCTTGCAGTTTGCCGTTGCGTGTCAGCACAGCGTCTATCCAAAAAGCGCTGCCTACGCCCAGGATAAAGGAAATAATATCCAGCGCCATAATATCCCGGCCGATGATCCCCTTATAGGTGAAGAACACGGCTGTAATTACTCCAATGCCGGTAAGGGCGCCCACACAGTGCCGCGCCCAAGCGCCCGATTGCCCCATGGTGCTGCGCAGGTTGATTAGGCACCACAGGAGAAAGGGAAACCATAAAAGTTTGAGATGCTCCCAGGGGCTTTCGTTTACCGGGCACACCAGCGCCACCAGGCGGTTGTCCCCGGCCCATTGGTAGATAAAGTGCCACAAGGTGCCCACAATGCTCACAAAGGCAAATCCGCACCATTGCAGCCCGGTTTTGTTTCTCATACAATCACCGATAGAAGTGTATGCAGATTTTGGGGCTATTATACAGTGGGAACAGTGTTGTGAGCAGATGAAATAAGTATTGATCGTAGGGCGGGGGCTTGCTCCCGCCGTTTTTGACCGGACTGTTTCTTCCAAATTTGTCTTCGCCAAATTTGGAGCAGCTTGTCGTTGGTTCGAGTC